>ENA-UERU01000004-UERU01000004.1-human-gut-metagenome-genome-assembly--contig:-NODE-4-length-197522-cov-19.169754_pt1 | contig 197522 bp, 205 predicted proteins | sample MGYA00242988_ERZ507989 | MGnify/ENA primary metagenome ERZ507989 (study PRJEB26167, sample SAMN06115519) | human gut metagenome | host: Homo sapiens | place: China:Hunan | collected 2015-08-21...
TAAGGAAAAAGCAATCAGAAGATTAAGACAAAGTAATCGTAGTAAATTGCTCAAATCTTATTTGGGATAAATAAGAATATCGGTTTCTGACAAATAAAAGAAATTAAGAAAACCGGTCTGTCCAGAGTGGATGGCCGGTTTTTTTATTATCTTTGCCCCATTAAACAATCAAAAAGAAGTTATGAAGCACATAAAAATAGTATTTGCAGTGATGCTCGTATTTACTTTGTGTACAGCGTTTACAATGAAAAGCCATAAGCCTGTTTATGCTTTTGGCGTAGCGGCGTCTTTCAATGACTCGGTAGTGTATTGTACGGAAATCCAAGTATTGGACAGTACGGCACTGGACAAGAATGGTTTTTTGCCCAAGCGTGACTTGTACAGCTATCAATTGAAAAACTATCTGGAATATGATTTGAAGAAACCCGATTATACGTGTATGATCTATTTCAGTGAGAATAAAAAGAAACTGGAAAAGGAAGCTGTCAAGGTAAAGGCGAAGTATAAGAAGAGCACAATGGTGTTGCAGGCTATTACATCGGATAAGTTCAGTTTTAAGAAGCCGGAAGAGTAATCGGTGCGTTGCAACAATTATACGATACCTATGAGAATGAAGCTTTATACATTGCTGTGCATATCTTTTTTCCTTTTGTTTACGGCTTGTAATCAAGATGATGATCCGGTGCCACCTGAAGCGGGAAGTAAGACTGTGCTTGTTTATATCGTAGCGGATAATAATAGCTTAGGTTCTTTGGCCACTCTGGATGTGGAGGAAATGTTGGAGGGCATGAAGTTAGTTGACTCGACATCTTGCAATCTGTTGGTATATCAGGATGGGGGAAGTGCCCCGATTTTGTTTCGCATCGCAAGGGATAAGAAGGGTAATATAGAGAAAGAGATTATTAAAAAATATGCGGAACAGGTATCTACGGATGCAGATGTAATGAAAGAGGTGATGCACCGTGCTTTCTACGAATATCCCGCAGATAGCTACGGGCTGGTCTACTGGTCGCATGCGGACGGATGGATACCTTATCCCGTTCCTTCCGCTTCTACCCGTTGGATAGGGCAAGACGCGGGGGCAGGGGAGGATAATCGCATGAACATATCCGATTTGGTGGAAGTGCTGGACGATGATATGCCGCATTTTGATTTTATTATGTTTGATGCCTGCTTTATGATGTCTATTGAGGTGGCATACGCGGTGCGTAATTATGCTGATTACTATATGGGTTGCCCTACGGAGAACCCCGGTCCGGGTGCTCCTTATAACAAGGTCGTCCCTTATATGTTTAAGCAAGGTGCAGCGGTTCAAATGGCGGAAGCCTATTTTGGCCATTACAATGAGAACTATAATAGCGGTATTGGGATGTCTAATACGGATTGGACGGGGGGCACTGCCGTTGCTGTTTTGAAAACCTCAGAACTTGACAATTTGGCTGCGGTTACCAACGAAATATTGCAGGCAGGCGGCGCTACGCCGAAAGAACTCCGTACTGAAGTTTACGATTATGACAAACGTACGGCTTACAACGGGCATGTGGGATATTTTGATATACAAGAAATGATGCAACATCTGATGGATGACGCAGACTACGGACTATGGAAACATGCTTTCAATTCTGCTCTTGTATATTGGAAAACGACGGAAAAGAATTATTCCATGTTTGCTGACTATAGATTCGATACCGTTTTCGGAATGTTTCCAATGGAGAATACAAATGGTGTCACACATTATATTCCTTTTAACTTTGACTCTCAGACTGCCGCTGCTTACCGTTCTACTGATTGGTACATTGCTGCCGGTCTCGATAAAATAGGGTGGTGATTCCCCTTTTGTAAAGTGGCACATTAGCATTTTAATGTGCCACTTTAGCACACTAAAGTACCACATTACGAAAGAGAAACTGCCACTTCTCTTTTTTCTGCTTTTATGTCTTCTCTTTCCTTTTCGATAAAAATTTTCTCTTATTTCAATTAGATTCTTTTTTCTTATTACTTCCTAAAATATAACCGATTAACATTATTTTCCTAAGGAAACTATTTTATATTGGAAATTATTGTTTTCTTTGCAGTATCAAACTAAAAAGAAAGAAATATGAAATATGTAATTATCGGTGGCGTTGCAGGTGGAGCCACGGCTGCTGCCCGGTTAAGAAGAATAGATGAGCAAGCTGAAATCATTTTATTGGAGAAAGGCAAATACATTTCCTATGCCAATTGCGGATTACCTTATTATATAGGCGGAGTTATTGCCGAGCGTGAAAAACTATTGGTTCAGACTCCCGCATCATTCGGTAAACGTTTCCGTATTGATGTGCGGGTAGAGAACGAAGTAATCGCAATCGATCCGGAAAAGAAGACATTGACTATCCGTAAAGCAGATGGAAAGGAATATGAAGAAACCTATGACAAACTTCTGCTTTCTCCGGGAGCCAATCCGGTGAAACCGCCTTTGGAAGGCATTGACTCGGAAGGTATCTTTACGCTTCGCAATGTAGAAGATACCGATCGTATTAAGGCTTATATCATAGACAAGCAAGTAAAACGCGCAGTTGTAGTAGGCGCAGGCTTCATCGGACTTGAGATGGCGGAAAACCTGCATCATGCGGGCGTTGCGGTTTCTGTTGTGGAGATGGGTAATCAGGTTATGGCACCTATCGACTTCTCCATGGCTGCACCTATTCACCAGCATCTGATCGAAAAAGGCGTTTCCCTTTATCTGGAAGAGGGCGTTACCCGTTTCCGTCGTACAGAAGAGGGAATTACCGTTTTTCTGAAAAGTGGCAAAACGATTCCTGCCGATATGGTATTGCTTTCTATCGGTGTGCGTCCGGCAACGGCATTGGCGCAACAGGCAGGTTTGGAGTTGGGCGAAACGGGCGGTATCCGGATAGACGAGTATTTGGAAACTTCCGTAAAAGACATCTATGCCGTGGGCGATGCCATTGAATATCCCCATCCACTGACCGGAAAACCGTGGCTCAACTATCTGGCCAATCCGGCAAACCGTCAGGGACGCATTGTTGCCGATAATATGGCATTGGGCAATACCACATCCTACGAAGGAGCCATCGGCACATCCATCGCCAAAGTCTTTGATATGACGGTAGCCTCTACCGGACTTGCCGCCAAGCGTCTGAAACAATGGGGCATGGAGTATCAAAGCTCGGTAACCCATTCTGCTTCGCATGCAGGTTATTATCCCGATGCGTTGCCTCTGACCTTGAAACTGACGTTCCATCCGAAAACCGGAAAACTCTATGGAGCGCAATGCGTAGGCTATGAGGGAGTGGATAAGCGCATCGACCAGATAGCGGGACTTATCAAACATGGCGGAACCGTTTACGATTTGATGGAAACGGAACACACCTATGCACCGCCTTTCTCATCGGCAAAAGACCCTATTGCCATAGCCGGATACGTGGCTTCCAATATTATCAGCGGCGCCATGCCGGGTATCTCCTGGCGCGAACTGGCAGAGAAGAAAGACGAAGTAATGCTGATAGATACCCGTACCCCCGAAGAGTTCTCGTTCGGAACGATTCCGGGAGCTGTCAATATCCCGCTGGATGAGATGCGCGACCGTTTGTCGGAAATACCGGCGGATAAGCCCGTCGTGCTTTTCTGTGCCGTAGGTTTGCGCGGATATTTGGCACAACGTATTCTGATAGGGCGCGGTTATCGCAATACGGCCAACTTGATAGGCGGATATAAGACCTATTCTACGGCAGTGGCGCCCATTCCTGCTCCTACGGCATCATCGCCGGCGCAGCCTGCTGCATCCGCTCCGTCGCAATCGGCACAGAGCGGTTCTGCCAAAGAGCCTTTGAGGGTTAATGCTTGCGGCCTGCAATGTCCCGGCCCTATCATGCAGGTAAAGAAAGCCATGGACAGCATCGCTCCGGGCGAGCGGGTGGAAATTGTGGCGACCGATGCCGGATTCGCACGTGACGCTTCTGCCTGGTGTGCCACTACGGGCAACAAGCTGATAGAGAAAAAGGAAGAAAAAGGACGCTACACGGTATTGCTCGAAAAAGGCGATGAGGCTTGTGCCTGCCCGTCGTCTCTTCCGGCAGCAGGCGGACGGGGAAAAACTTTAATTCTTTTTAGCGATGATTTAGACAAGGCTTTAGCTACCTTTGTACTCGCTAACGGCGCAGCGGCAACCGGACAGAAAGTGTCGATATTCTTCACCTTCTGGGGATTGAATGTCTTGAAGAAGATACAGAAACCCCGGACAGAGAAAGATGTTTTCGGAAAGATGTTCGGTATGATGCTTCCGTCCAGTTCATTGCGGCTGAAACTGTCCAAAATGAATATGATGGGCTTGGGCAGCAGGATGATGCGCTTCCTGATGAAGCGGAAAGGAATAGATTCTTTGGAATCGTTGCGTTCTCAGGCGTTGGCGCAAGGAGTTGAGTTTATTGCTTGTCAGATGTCTATGGATATGATGGGCATCCGGCGCGAAGAATTGCTGGACGAAGTTACCATAGGCGGTGTAGCAACCTATATGGAGCGCGCGGACAAGGCGAATGTGAATCTATTTATATAAACGGAATAATGGAAACTTTATGTAGAATCCGCGATATTTACCGGGCGATAGCCGAGTTTGAAGTAAAATTCATGCAGGAGTTTGACTTGTCGTTGAATGAGGGTATGCTGTTGTGTACCCTGCTCAATACGCCCAAACTCACCTCCAGCGAGATAGCGGAAGCGCTCGGACTGTCAGCTTCCAATACTTCCAAGGTAATCCGCTCGGTAGAGGACAAGAAGCTGATTACCCGTCTGGTGGGAAAAACGGATAAGCGTCAGATGCACTTTGCGCTGACGCCGGAAGGGAAAAGCCGTATTACGGTCATTAAAAACAGCACTCCCGAAATTCCGCCCCTATTGCAGGAGATTGTTTAGAGAGAGGCTTTCCGATTTATTCATGGTGATACGGCCCGCCGTTCAGTATGGTCATGGCACGGTATAACTGCTCCACAAAGATAAGTCTTATCATCTGATGCGAAAAGGTCATGCGCGAAAGAGACAGTTTCTCGTGTGCCGCTTCATAGACTTTGGGTGAGAAGCCGTAAGGCCCGCCAATGATAAAAACCAGCCGTTTGTTTACGGTATTCATCTTGCGCTTCATATAGTCTGCGAACTCTATGGAGCGCATTTCTTTTCCGCCCTCATCCAGCAGTACCACCACATCGCCCGGTTGGAGCGCTTTCAGTATCAGTTCGCCCTCTTTTTCTTTTTGTACGTCTGCGGAGAGGCTTTTGGTGTTTTTCAGTTCCGGGATAACTTCCATATCGAACGAGAGATAGCGTCGCGTGCGCTGTATATAGTCATTGATGGCTGTAATAAAGTGCTGTTCTACGGTTCGTCCTACGACGAGCAAAGTCATTTTCATGTGAGTTACTGATTTTCGTGCAAAAATAATCCTTTCTTGTGAGAATGTCGCCTTTCTTTTCTTGTTATTTATAAGATTTGCTTACCTTTGCCTATCATTAATACTTGTGAAAATGAATAAACGAGTAGTAATATTATGGGGCTGCCTCTTGATTTGGGCGGTTTCGCTCATGGCGCAAGACGTGCCGGCAGGAGTGGTCGCCGCCTTTAAAAAAGGAAATTCTCAGGAACTGAACGGGTATCTGAGTGATAAAGTGGAACTGATTCTGGAGAGTCGTTCAATCAATGTCGACAACCAAGCGGCAGAGAAAAAGATGGCATCTTTCTTTTCCGGTAATCGGGTGAGCGGTTTTACGGTGAATCACCAGGGAAAGCGCAATGAGTCGAGTTTCATAGTCGGTACGTTGACAACCGCGAACGGAAACTTCCGGGTGAATTGTTTCTTTAGAAAAGTGGCAGGCAAATATGTGATACACCAAATAAGAATAGATAAGACAAATGAATAAGGAAGAAGAATTGATTGACAGGCTGATTGACCTGGCCTTTGCCGAAGATATAGGCGATGGTGACCACACCACCCTTTCGTGCATTCCTGCTACGGCAATGGGCAAATCCAAGCTTTTGATTAAAGAAGCCGGTATTCTTGCCGGTATCGAGGTTGCTAAAGAAGTGTTCCGTCGTTTCGACCCCACCATGAAAGTGGAAGTATTCATCAATGACGGCACTGAAGTGAAGCCGGGCGACGTGGCTATGGTTGTGGAAGGCAAGGTGCAGTCTTTGTTGCAGACCGAACGCCTGATGCTGAACATTATGCAGCGTATGAGCGGCATCGCTACCATGACCCATAAGTATGCCGAGAAGCTGAAAGGTACGAATACCCGTGTGCTCGATACCCGTAAGACGACTCCGGGCATGCGTATTCTGGAGAAGATGGCTGTGAAGATAGGTGGCGGCGTGAACCATCGAATCGGTCTGTTCGACATGATTCTGCTGAAAGACAATCATGTTGACTTCGCCGGCGGTATCGACAAGGCCATTACCCGTGCCAAGGAATATTGCAAGGAGAAGGGCAAGGACCTCAAGATAGAAATTGAAGTACGTAACTTCGACGAACTGCAACAGGTACTCGATTTGGGCGGTGTAGACCGTATCATGTTCGATAACTTTACACCCGAAATGACGAAGAAAGCCGTAGAAATGGTAGCAGGCCGTTATGAAACGGAATCTTCCGGCGGCATCACCTTCGACACTCTGCGCGATTATGCCGAATGCGGGGTAGACTTTATCTCGGTAGGTGCTTTGACGCATTCCGTAAAGGGATTGGACATGAGCTTTAAAGCCTGCTGATAAAGGCGATATAATATAGGGGAAAGCCTCTCATAGGGAATGCTGCCCGTCAGGGCAGGTCTGTGAGAGGCTTTTTTCTTATGTTACAAAGGGCAAATGATGAAATGGAAAGATATGGATAACCTTATTCTTTAACTTCTTTTTAGAGATTCTATTGCAGCATTCTGCCGGATGCTGCGTCTAACTAACAAACGACGCGAAGAGGCGTCCGTAAAACGAGCACTGACATTGGAAAATGAGATAGAACTGATAGAGGGCTGCCGGGCAGGAAAGGATTCCGCCCGAAAGGAACTTTACACTCTTTATTCCAAGCAGATGCTGGCGGTATGCTACCGTTATACGGGCGATATGGATGCGGCGCACGATGTTTTGCACGACGGCTTTATCAAAATCTTCACCCGCTTCACGTTTCGCGGTGAATGTGCATTGGGCACGTGGGTAACGAGGGTGATGGTGACACAAGCTATCGACTATCTGCGACGGAAGCACCGTTTCAGCCAACTGGTGGTAAACGAAGAACAACTTCCCGATGTGCAGGACGAAGCGAGTATTGCCGAAAGCGGAAGCCGGCTTTCAGAGGAAGTGTTGATGTCGTTCGTGGCGGAACTTCCCGACGGCTGCCGTACCGTGTTCAACTTGTACGTGTTCGAGGAGAAGTCGCACAAGGAGATTGCGGAACTGCTTCATATCAAGGAGCATTCGTCTACCTCGCAGTTGCACCGTGCTAAGTGTATGTTAGCGAAAAGAATTAAAGAATATACTGAATATGAGAGAAAAAGATGAAATAACCGGATTGTTCCGCAGCCGTTTGTCCGGTACAGAGATGACGGTACGCGAAGGCTTTTGGGAGCAGTTGCAGGAAGACGCGGCATCTTCGGCTGCAGGCCGGAAGAGAGCGGCTGTTCTTTCTCCTAAATATTATCGGGTGGCAGCCGCCGCATCCGTTATATTTGTGCTGGGAGCCGCTTCGGCCGCTTTCTGGTATTTCTCTCCGAAAGAGGAGATAAAGGAAGCCTTTACGCAAGTGGCTGCTTTGACGCCAGAGGGTAGTCTGGACGGAGATGTGGTGCAGGAATCTTTTCCATCTATCCATCAGGCAACCCCGATGGTACGGAATTCCGGTACAAAACAACCTGTCAATGGAATTCCCGCAGGCATGACTGCCCAATCGGAAACTGAGGGCGAGTCCGTTTCCGTCCGGCTTTCCATCACTATCAGGCAGCGGGTGCAGCAGGCCGGTGACGGTTACTTCAACAATAATGCCGTTGCACAAACCGGCAGTTCTTATCAGAACACCACCGGCCGGATAAGTTCTGCTTCGGACACCTTTTCCGCTGTTCCTGCGGAAGAAGAGCAGGCAACTACTCCTTTAAAATACCGGAAATCGCGTAAGTGGGCGTTGAAAGCAGCTCTTGGAACCTCTCTTCCTAAAGGGGACTACAATATGCCGCTGACGGCGGCAGTTACAGTGGAACGCAGTCTGAACAGCCGGTTCGCGTTGGAAACGGGTATTCTGTATAATCGTTTGCATGCCGACCGCACGCTCCATACTTTAGGGATTCCCGTAAAATTGAATATGACATTGGCAAGTACTCCCAAACTCGATTTATATGCCACTGTAGGCGGAACTGCCGAAAAGTGCATTGCCGGCGCTGCGGATAACGGCTTTAATGCGGAACCCGTTCAACTGTCAGTAGCGGCAGGAGTAGGGGTGCGTTACAGATTGAATGAGCGGTTTGCTTTGTTTGCCGAGCCTTCGGTTTCCCACCATTTCGGTACGGACTCCGAAACCGGAACCTTGCGGACGGAACGCCCTACGAACCTGAATCTTTTGTGTGGAGTGCGTATGACTTATTAACCTTAAATACAACAACGAAATGAATGCTCTCTGTAAACTATATAAATACGGATATCTGATACTTGCAATGGCAGCTTGCCTTATGCTTGCATCCTGCGGTAAAGAATCGCTGGATTACAATCATCCGGATGTAGATTTGTTTGTAAAACAACTGAAAACCGGCAAATACTCTACTCAAAGTCCTGAAGGACTGAGTAATGTTCCCAAGTTTGCCAAAGAAGATATTGAAGAACTCCTGAAGTATGCCGAGGATTTGACGGTAATACCTTCTTTTCCGTTGGCTCCCGTATCCTATTCGGCAGGCGGAAAACTGCGGTTAGGCGAATGTATCTTGTGGACGGTGGAAACGATTCGTTTGGGACATAATGCTTCGATGGGGTGTAAGATGGTGCATACCGATGCCGAGAATTATGAAGGCATCTACTTCCTGACCGATGAGGAGGTGCTCGATGCAGCCGCCCGTTATCGCCGTTGGTGGGAAGGCCGGAAATATCCGCGTACCATGTGGACTATAGACCCCTGTTACGATGAACCGCTTTGCGGAAGCAGCTATATGTGGTGGTGAGATTAGGTATAAAGTGTAAGGTATAAAAAACAATCGGGGTGAAGTATTCTATTCTCTTTTTGGGGTTGCTTTGTGCGGTAACCTTTCCTCTTTACGCTCAAGAGTGGACGCCGCAAGACTCTTTGCGTCTGCACCGGTTGCTGGATGGCGGGGGGGAGATGAAGCTGAATCCGGATGTATTGAAGGAAATGGGCGTTGATGCTCCTTTGGGCTCTCCAAAGGCTGATGTAAGTAAGACGTGGATGGACTTTGATGCTTCCTTACCCGCAATGCCTCGGATGCCGGAGAAAAAGGTAGTGCTTACCTTACGGCCTTATACCGCAAACACCAAATACAACTGGGATCCCGTCTATCAGAAGAAGATTACGGTGAACAAGAATACATGGCGGGGCAATCCGTTCTACGAACTGACCAGACTCAAAATCTATACAGACTGGGCAAAGCGTCCGTTGGATGCCGGGCCGCGTGAGAGTATCGAACAGATAGAAGCTACCGGTTTGCGCTATATGGTGACCGAACGTGCCAACAATATGGCAGTGGGGAGTTGGCGAAGTGTCGGCGGTGGTGGCATTGCAGGTGATTTCATGCGTCCTTTTACAAAAGATTTCTGGAACAGGAAAGCTGCCAGACGCCGTGCACGTACTTTGGAAGTATTAAGGACTTACGGCGATTCCATAACTGCCCGCCGTAAAGAGACGATTATCAAATAGGGATATTCCGCTTTGAGTATTGAACTTTATTTCTCCGCTTCTTGTTTTCATAAAAATAAACCTTTAAAGGATAAATTAATGAATAGAATAACTTCTTTGTTTGGAATAAAATACCCCGTCATTCAGGGCGGTATGGTATGGTGCAGTGGCTGGCGGTTGGCGTCGGCAGTAAGTAATGCCGGTGGTTTGGGGCTGTTGGGTGCAGGCTCCATGCATCCCGAAACTTTACGTGAGCATATACGGAAGTGCCGTGCGGCTACGCATCATTCGTTTGGAGTGAACATTCCTTTAATGTATCCCCAGATAGAGGAAATCATGCAGATTGTGGTAGATGAGGGGGTGCGTATCGTGTTTACTTCGGCCGGAAACCCTACGACATGGACCGCTTGGCTGAAGCAGCATGGCATTACAGTGGTGCATGTTGTTTCGTCATCGCGTTTTGCCATGAAAGCCGAGGCTGCCGGTGTAGATGCCATCGTGGCCGAGGGCTTTGAAGCCGGCGGACATAACGGGCGTGAAGAGACGACTACGCTTTGCCTGATACCTGCTGTACGTGCAGTTACCTCACTGCCTTTGATTGCTGCCGGCGGCATTGCTACCGGTGAGGCGATTCTTGCCATGCGTGCTTTGGGGGCCGATGGTGTTCAGGTGGGTACGCGGTTTGCTTTGACCGAAGAAAGTTCAGCCAGCGAAGTGTTTAAAGAATATTGCCTGCATCTGAAAGAGGGGGATACCCGTTTATTATTGAAGAAACTGTCTCCGGTACGTCTGGCCCGCGGTAATTTTCAGCAGGCAGTGGCGGCTGCCGAAGCTGCAGGGGCTAAGGAAGAGGATTTACGTATCCTTTTGTCGAGAGGACGTGCCAAACGCGGCATTTTTGAAGGAGACCTTGAAGAGGGCGAACTTGAAATAGGTCAGGCTTCCGCCTTGCTCAATGAGAAAGGAATACAGACGGTAGCAGAAGTGATGGACGAACTGGTAATAGGTTATCAGCGGGCATGCGAAACGCTTGCCGCCAATGTTTGCGAGCGTTGGGACGTTTGACAGTTGATATAAACGATTTTGCCTATAGTGAAAAATCCTTTTGACGTACATTGTACCGGATTTCCACTATAGGCAAAATTATATGACAGCAAGCCTGCTTTTATCCTTTAGGGGGAATGTTCGGAGCTTTACCGCTGTTGTTGCTGTTGTTTGCTGACGGAGCATTGCCCGTGGGAGAGGCAACGCTTTCGTTTGCAGTGGCCGAAGCGGTTGTTCCGGCAGTTGCCGTAGCCGTGGCGGTTTTGCCTGCAACTTGTGCAGCCGGTTGTTCTTCCCAATGGAACGGTTCGAAAGTGCTGTTCGGGTCAACCCAGCTTGGCTTCTTGGAAGCGTAGATGATGAACGGAGCAATCACCACGACAAGTGCGCCGATGATAAGTACGGAGAACCATACGGTATTGCTGCCGGTAGAAATCTGGCTGGGCGGGATGAAACTCAGTACGAATGCAAGCAGTGAGCCGCAGAAGCCGAGGCCGCCTACAAGCCACATCAGACCGTTACCGCCTTTACCGATACGGAACGGACGGTTCAGTTTCTTCATCTTATAACGCAATACGATGGCTCCGGAGAACATCAGCATATACATGATGAGATAAAGCACCACTGTCAGTTGTGAAAGAATCTGGTAGAAACTCTGTACCGAAGGCATCACCACGAACAGAAGGCTTAATACGGTTACAGCGCCACCTTGTACGAACAGAATGTTCTTTTGTACACCCAGCTTGTTTGTTTTCTGGAAGAACGGGGGCATATAACCTGCCTTGCCCACGGCAAAGATACCTTTGGACGGACCGGCAACCCATGTCAGCACACCTGCCAGCACGCCGAACGCCAGTGCAACGGCTATAACCGGCGACAGCCAGGAAGCATGGATGTAACGGAAGTAATTGTCGAAACCTACCAGCAGGCTTTGTGTAAGGCTGATGTCCTTGGCCGGAATAATGACACCCAGAGCGAATGTGCCCAACACGAAGATAAGCACCGTAATCAGTGCACCGATAAACACAGCCTTCGGATAGTTCTTGGACGGATTGTTTACATCCTTCACGTGGATACCGCCCATCTCCATACCTGCATAAAAGAGGAAGATACTTGCGGCAAGCACCACATTGTCAAAGTTCGTCAGGTCGGGGAAAAAGCTGCTGTGGAAGTCCATATTGGAATGTCCGCCTGTGGCAAGGTAGATAATGCCGAGGACAATCAGTAATCCGGCAGGGATAATCGTACCTACCAGACCGCCGACTTTGGCTACCTTTCCTACCCAGCTCATACCTTTCAGGGAAATGAAAGTTGCCAGCCAGTAGATAACGAGCACCACGACCAGCGTATAGTACTTGTTGTTTGCCAGCGACATGTCGTGTACGTCGTTCATGCCGATGAAAGCGATGGACACAGCACCGAACGTCAGTACCGTAGGATACCAGATTGTACTTTCAATCCACTGCACCCAGATAGCGAGGAAGCCGAGTTTCTTTCCGTAGGCTTCACCCACCCAGCGGAACACACCGCCTTGTTTGTCTTGAAACATTGCAGCCAGTTCCGCAGCCACGAGTGACGTAGGGATAAGAAAGACAATGGCTGCAAATAAATAATAGAAGGCCGAACTCATTCCGTACACGGCCTCGGCGGGCAGTCCACGCAGGGATACTACAGCCGTCACATTCATGATTGCCAGGGTAAACACTCCCAGCTTCACTGTTTGTTTAATATTTGCCATAAGTTAAGGTTTTTGGTGAAAAATATATTCGAAATCAGCGTTTATAACAACCCTTGGGAACAGTTGTTCCCGGCGGGTAGAGGAAAATCCCAGCTTTAACAATTAAGGAGCGCTCTTTGCCGGTTCCTGTTCTATCTTTTTGTAATAGTCTTGCTTTTCCTTGTTGCGCCGCTCTACCAGGCTCGTTACGTATACTGTGAAAATGGGGAACATCATCATGCCCAGCGCTGCCAGCAGCACGGACAGTACCCGCCCTGTGACGGTGACCGCTATTATATTGGAGCCTACCGTAGTCACATCCATGAACGCCCACCACAAGGCGTCGCCATACCCCTTTACCAGAGGGTTGCTCCCATGCTCCATGACGTAGAATGCAAGGCTTGAGAAATAGACGGTAGCCAGCAGCATTGTCAGGTAAGATACGAACAAGCCCGATGCGCGGTTGTACGTCAGCCATCCCACCACGATGGCCATGGCATAGCCGCCCCGTACCAATGGGATGAAACGCAGCATATAGGTGACTTCGGGTGAGAAAGTCCAGCCCATATAGGCAATGATATTCTGATAAGGAATAGCCACCAGCAGAAAGATGAAATGAGTGGCTACATAACGCATCTTGTTTGTTGCCAGGAACCATTCCAGTACAAAGTCCGCCAGGAACAATGCGCAAATCCATAGCTGTACTTCCATGTACACCGATTGCTCGTAGAAGGGGATGCCTTTGAACGTATCAATGGAGATGCTGATAACCAGGAACAGCGAAAGCAGCAGGATGATGACATGCAATATGCCGTATATCCCTTTCTTTCGTAAAACGAATTCCGATAGAGCCATTTTCATAATGAAGGTCTGTTTGGTTACGGAATTGCCGTCGGCAACCCGTAATTCATCATTAAAGAGGTTGCCCCTCAGCGTCCGTAACGCTTTCGGAGCAACCTTGGAAAAAAGAGTACGAGAGATTATTCTGTAATTGTCACATTGTCGCCGTTGAATACGCCCAGGCCGAGCTTGTTCATGATGAACTTGACGGCCAGTTGCGCCTTGACGGAGTTACCGGCTTCGTCCAACGGTGGAGCGAAAGCGGAAACGCCCATCACACCGGGCAATACGGCCATTACGCCACCGCCTACGCCGCTCTTGGCAGGTATGCCGGCAGTGTACATCCAGTCGCCCGAATGCTCGTAGAAGCCCACGGTAGAAATCATTGAAGTGATTTTCGGTGCGAGCCCCGCATCGAATACGCTTTGTCTGGTAACGGGATTGACGCCGTTGTTGGCAATCGTTCCGGCTGCAATGCCCAATTGTTCGGCTGTGATGCCCAGCGAGCATTGGCGGGTATAAAGGTCGAGCGCCACATCCGGATCGTCGTAGATACGGTTGTAATTCTTCAATAACCAGGCAATGGAGCGGTTGTTGAAGTTCGTAGCCGTTTCCGATTTGTACAGTTCGTCGATGAGTTGCGGAGCGGAGCCGCACAGTTCTGTGATATTCTGTACAATGGCATCCCACTTCTTGTCCGGATTGCCCACCGGCTGTACCATGGAGCAAGCGGAGATAGCGCCTGCATTTACCAACGGCGTAGAGGGATGGTCGTTTTCCAGCAAAATGGCAATGATAGAGTTGAACGGCAGTCCTGTTGCATCGGCGCCAATCATATCCAGCACTTTCTGTGCACCGTATTGGCGCAGGATAAGTATGGCGGTATGCACTTTTGAAACGGATTCTATGCCGAAGCGGTAGTCCGTATCTCCGATATTGATGGTCTGTCCGTTCATCAGGCAGATGCTGAGGCCGAACAGCTTGGAGTCTATGTTGGCAAGGTACGGAATATAATCCGCATTCTTGCCGCCGGTTTGTTCTTTCACCTCATTGTAGGCTTCCAGGGCAACTTCCTTGATTTGAGAGATTGATATTTTCTTTTCCATAATCTATATATAGAGAGAGTTTATATGGAATAAGGAATAGGAGACTGGAGTTTCAATCTCCTAAAGCCTTATCCGATACATGGTTTAATGTATGAAAGCAATAAAGCGGTAAGCTGATTCTTGCTTTATTATTTTTTGTGGTGTCTTCCGCCGTGATTGAAGATTTTGCTTTCTACCGGCAGATTCTTATCCTGTGCCATGCGGGTGGGAGTGGGGTAATCCAGTTTCTCCAGTTCGACAATGGCGTTTTTGATGTCGCCCAGCAGCATATCTGCCATGTCGCGGCTGAATCCCTGGCGGACAACGACACGCATTACTACGTAATCTTCCAGTTTGGAAGGCAGTGTATAGGCGGGAACCATCCAACCTTGTTGCGAGAGTTTATCCTGCAAGTCATACAGGGTCCATTTGGCGGTCTTTGCATACTCCGGTTTCAAGTACCAGATGAACAACGGGTTCACTACTTCATCGGAATAATTCACGAACGGAGCCATTTTTCCGATTTCGTCGTGGATATACTTGGCGATTGTGAGCGAATTGTACTGTACTTCTTTGTACCCCTGGAATCCTAAACGGATAAACTGGTAATACTGTCCTAAAATCTGTGCGGCAGGACGGGAGAAGTTCAAACCGACTTGCGTGATATTGGCGCCGAGATAATTTACGCTGAATGACATCTCTTCGGGCAGATACTCTTTGCCTTTCCAGCAAACCCAGCCCAGACCCGGATAGACCAAGCCGAACTTGTGACCGCTGACACTGATGGAAAGCACCCATTTCAAACGGAAGTCCCACTTTTTCTCCGGATACAGGAACGGGAGGATGAAACCGCCGCTGGCTGCGTCTACGTGGATGGGAATGTCGTAGCCGGTCTTGGCATTGTATGCGTCGAGCGCTTTGTCGAGCGCTTCAACATCGTCATTCAGTCCTGTCCATGTAACCCCCTGGATAGGTACGATACAGATGGTGTTCTCGTCACACATTTTCAGGGCTTCTTCGGGGTCGAGTGTGGTTTTGTCAAGAGTCAGGGGCACTTCGCGCATTTCAATCTGCCACAGTTGGGCAAACTTTTCCCATACCACCTGGAAACCGGTGGAGATAACGAAGTTCGGCTTATCGAACGGTTTGCCTTGCGCCTGACGTTTCTTGCGCCAGCGCAGCCATGCAGCTACACCGCCCAGCATACACGCTTCGGAAGAACCGATGGCGAGCGCGCCTGTTTTCCAGGTATCTTTTTCCGGAGAGTTCCACAAGTTGGCGACGATGTTGATACATTTACCGTTCATTACGGCGATGCGGGGATACTCGGTTTCGTCGATGTAGTTGATGTTGATGGCTTCGTTCATCAGCTTGGTTGCGTATTCGTCCATATAGGTGGTGACGAATGTAGCCAGGTTCAGACGGGGCTGTGTTTGGGCGAAGGTCTCATCCTTTACCATCTGGTAAGCGATTTCGGGAGTAGTAGGTCCGTCTGGTATTTTTTCTACCGGTGAGGGTTGCAACATACGGTTTGAGCCGAATACATCTGTCTTGGCATCTCCTTTTCTGAAATTCAAATCTTCCATATAACTGTAAGTTTTTAAAGGTTTAGGCGGCGGGGACTTTCCCCGTCGAATTTTCCACAACAACGACCCCCGCGAAAGAAAGTTCCGCCGTTTTACATTATTTGGCGTTTATTAAAAGGGTGGGGCGGAAATCCTGGCGCTCTATCGGCTGTTGCTTTTTAATTATCGCTTATTCTATCCGAACATTCTGTTGCATCGCTTGTTGTCCTTCCACTAACTAATCCGCTTTTGAATTATGAAAATTAATACCGGACAAGGAACCATTCCTCTTATTACGCTTATAGGTATCTGGTCTGTTTCTGCACTGACCTCATTGCCGGGCTTGGCTGTTTCGCCTATTTTGGGAGAACTTTCTACGATTTTTCCCCATGCCACGGAGTTGGATATACAGATGTTGACTTCTTTGCCTTCCTTGCTGATTATCCCTTTTGTACTATTGGCAGGTAAATTGGCGGAGAAACGCGATTTTATCCGTTTGCTGCGGGTGGGGCTTTGGCTGTTTGCAGCGAGCGGGGTACTTTATTTGTTTTCTTCCAGGATGTGGCAGCTAATGGCTGTCAGCGCTTTGCTCGGTATCGGGGCAGGATTGATTATTCCGCTTTCTACGGGATTGATTTCACGGTATTTTACGGGAGAGTATCGCGTCAGGCAGTTTGGCTATAGCTCTGCCATAACCAATATGACGCTGGTGGTGGCTACGGCTGTAACGGGTTATCTGGCAGAGGTGCACTGGCGTTTGCCTTTTGCCGTTTATCTGTTGCCGTTGATTTCTTTAGTTCTTTCGGCTTATTTAAAGAAGGATGCGGCTTCGGTAACAATCAAGCAGGCGGCGGCTATCATTCCTCCCATTCAATCTACGCCTGTAATCTCCGGTAAATATGGCATACACATACGCCATCTTGTTCAGTTAATGTTATTCTATGGGTTGGTTACTTACGTAGTTCTTGCGGTTACTTTTAACTTGCCTTTCTTGATGGAAGCGCATCACTTTTCAAGCGGTAATTCCGGGCTGATGATTTCTCTGTTTTTCCTTGCCATTATGGCTCCCGGATTTATGTTGGATAGTTTGGTGAAGCTTCTGGGGAATAAAACAAAACTTTACAGCCTTTTGGCTATTGCCATCGGATTACTGTTGATATGGATTTCGCCTACGGAATGGCTCATCGTGCCGGGATGTATTTTAGTAGGTTTGGGCTATGGCATCATCCAACCTCTGATTTACGATAAGACAGTTGATACTGCTATCCCTCAGAAGACAACGCTTGCCCTTGCCTTTGTAATGGTGATGAATTATCTTGCCATACTGCTTTCTCCCTTCATCACAGACTTTTTCCAATGGATATTCCATACCGGTTCGCAAGAATTTCCGTTTATCTTCAATCTGTGCATAACAATATTGATTATGTATTGGGCGTATGCAAAGAAAGAAGAATTCCTGTTTAGTGATTAGCGATTAGTGATAAGTGATTAGCGATGAGTGATAAGTTATGCTGAATCGTAATTCATCACTACCCCTAATCACTAATCGCTTATCACTAACCCCTAACTCCTAACCACTTATAGTTCTATCTCCTCATACCTCATTCCGAAGACATCTGCCACTGCCTTATACGTCACTTTTCCTTCTACCACATTCAGTCCCAATGCCAATGCCGGATCATCTTTACAAGCCTGTTTCCAACCTTTGCAAGCTAATGCCACGGTATAAGGCAGCGTTGCATTTGTTAATGCCATAGTGGAAGTAAACGGTACGGCACCGGGAATATTGGCCACCGCATAGTGCACAATGCCATCCACGACATACGTTGGTTCGCTGTGGGTAGTGGGATGGGACGTTTCAAAACAACCGCCCTGGTCGATGGCGACATCCACAAGTACGGTTCCGGGCTTCATCATTTTCAGCATCTCCCTCGTAATCAGATGCGGCGCTTTATCGCCGGGGATAAGTACCGAACCTATCACCAAATCCACAGTAGGCAGTTCCATTTTAATATTGTGAAGCGAGGAATAGAGTGTTTTTACATTCTTGGGCAATACCTCGCTGAGATAGCGCAGACGCGTCAGGTTGACATCCGTAATCATCACTTCCGCACCCATTCCCGCAGCCATTTGTGCGGCATTGGTACCGACTACGCCACCACCTAAAATAAGCACACGCGCAGGGCGGACACCCGGTACGCCACCCATTAGTTTGCCCTTTCCGCCTTGCGGCTTTTCTAAAAAGCGGGCTCCCACCTGGGTAGCCATACGTCCTGCCACTTCACTCATGGGAGTAAGCAGTGGCAAGGAATGGTCATCCTTCTCTACGGTTTCATAGGCGATACATACGGCACCGCTCTCAATCATGGCTTCGGTCAGTAATTTATCGGCTGCAAAGTGGAAATAGGTAAATACCACTTGTCCCTTTTTAATCAGTTTGTACTCAGGTGCAATAGGCTCCTTCACTTTGACAATCATGTCGGCTATGGCATAAACGTCTTCAATGGCAGGTAGGATTTGCGCACCTACGGCGATGTAATCATCGTCAGAGAACCCGCTGTTTGCGCCGGCCGTTGCCTGCACATACACCGTATGACCTTTCTTCACCAACTCGGCTACTCCGGCAGGGGTCATTCCTACACGGTTCTCGTTGTTTTTGATTTCTTTGGGTACTCCGATAATCATAATGTCATCTGTTAATGGTTAAACATGTTGCAAGATAGTGATTTATCTTTCTCATTGTCATTTTGCACAGCGTGTTTTACAACAGAAAATGCCTGCTTTTTTCTCGTGTGTGACGGCAGGATTATTCTTTTTTGGTTAGGCGGAGAGAACTATTCTTTTTATATTTGCATGCATTAAAAAATAGGATATGAACTGTAAGAATATAAAATACCCGATACTTTTCTCTTTTTTGTTTTTTGCAGGCAGCATACAAGATGGATATGCGCAAGAAGCGTCCGATGTGGAAACCGGACCGGACATACAGCAGGCATCTTTCACGCCCCCTTTCGATTTTCCGATTGTCTTTTCCGGTAACTTCGGCGAGATACGCTCCAATCACTTTCACGGTGGGTTGGACTTCAAGACCGGCGGAGCCATAGGCAAGCCTGTACATGCTTTGGCAGACGGGCATATCTCGCGCATCCGTGTGACGCACGGTTCGGGATATGTGCTCGATGTGGACTACGATAACGGTTATTCCACTATCAACCGACACCTCAGCGCATTTGTGGGCGATATAGCCCGAAGGGTGAAAGACTTGCAGTATGAACAGGAAAGCTGGGAAGTGGAGATTACCCCCGAACCGGGGGAATATCCGGTAAAGGCGGGGCAGGTGATAGCCCTTAGCGGCAACACGGGTTACTCTTTCGGCCCTCACCTGCATCTGGATATGATTGAGTCGGCAACAGGAGATTATGTCGACCCGCTGCCTTTTTTTATGGAGAAGGTGAAGGACAATATCGCTCCCCGTGCCGAAGGCATCATTTTGTTTCCCCAACCGGGCAAAGGCGTGGTGAACGGAAAGCAGATACACCGGACTTTCCCTGTAAATCCTACCCGGCCTATTACTGCCTGGGGACTGATAGGTGCAGGAATCCGTGCCTATGACCATATGGACGGAGTGGGCAACCGCTACGGCGTGCATACCGTTATTCTCGAAGTGGACGGTGAAGAGGTGTTCCGCAGTGTGGTAGACCGTTTTGCTTACGAAGAAAACCGCTATATCAATTCATGGACGCACGGACAGTACATGAAGTCGTTCATCGAACCCGGCAACCGTCTGCGCATGCTGCATGCTTCCAACGGCAATCGGGGACTGGTGGAAATCAACGAAGAGCGTCCTTACCGATTTGTATATACGCTAAGCGATGCGTTAGGCAACACCTCGAAAGTCCGTTTCACCGTACAAGGAAAGAACACCGAAATTCACCCTGTGGAACATCGCGAGAAGTATGCTTTCAAGTGGGACAGGACCAACTATCTGCAGGAACCCGGCCTGGAATTGGTTGTACCGCGTGGAATGTTGTACGATGACGTTTGGCTGGACTATTCCGTACGTGCCGATAGCGGGGATGTGGCTTTTACTTATCAGTTGCACAATAAGCGTGTCCCTCTGCACGGAGCGTGCGAGATGCGCATCGGCTTGCGGCGCGACCGTCTGGAAGATAAATCGAAGTATTACGTAGCCGGTGTTACGGCGCGGGGCGGAAAATACAGTATAGGCGGCACTTACGAGGACGGTTTCATGAAAGTCCGTATCCGCGACCTGGGCACTTATACGGTAGCGGTAGATACCGTGCCGCCGGAGATAATTCCGCTCAACCCCGGACAGTGGGGGCGTACGGGGCGCATCACCCTCAAGGCCAAGGATAAAGAAACCGGAATAAACAGTTACCGCGGAACGATAGACGGGAAATACGCTCTGTTCGGCAAGCCCAATTCCATCAGCGGCAATCTGGTCTGCGAACTCGACCCGAAGCATGTAAAGAAAGGTGGCAGGCACACTGTGGAAATGACCGTAACCGACGGTCGTGGCAACCGGACTACCGAAGAGTTTCATTTTGTATGGTAACTTTTCACCTGTGACATTGCATTATCAAACAAACCATATAATAACAGAAGTATGAAAAAATTAACTCTCTCCGTCGCATTAGCGGTGGCAACTGTGGTAAACGCATTTGCCTGTACCAACCTCATTGTGGGTAAGAACGCCTCTGCAGACGGTTCTACAATTGTTTCCTATTCTGCCGACTCCTATGGATTGTTCGGCGAGTTATACCATTATCCCGCAGGCATGCACAAGAAGGGTACATGGATTGATGTGCACGAGTGGGACACCGGCAAGTACCTCGGCCGGATAGAACAGGCGCGCCAGACCTACAACGTCATCGGTAATATGAATGAATTCCAGCTTACTATCGGCGAGACAACCTTCGGCGGCCGTCCCGAACTGGTGGATACTACCGGTATCATCGATTACGGAAGTCTGATTTATCTCGGTCTGCAACGTTCCCGTACCGCCCGCGAAGCCATCAAGGTAATGACGGAACTCGTACAGGAATACGGTTATTACAGCAGCGGCGAGTCTTTCACGATTGCCGACCCCAACGAAATCTGGATTATGGAGATGATAGGCAAGGGCCCCGGTGTGCGTGGCGCTGTGTGGGTGGCTGTCCGCGTGCCCGATGATTGCATCTCCGCACATGCCAACCAAAGCCGTATCCACCAGTTCGATATGAGCGACAAGAACAACTGCATGTACTCTCCCGATGTCATTTCCTTTGCCCGCGAGAAAGGTTATTTCGACGGAGTAAACAAGGACTTCAGCTTCGCTAAGGCCTATGCGCCGCTCGATTTTGGCGCTCGCCGTTATTGTGAAGCCCGCGTATGGAGCTATTTCAATATGTTTACCGCCCGAGGCAACGAGTTCTTACCTTATATATTAGGCGATACCGATACACCGATGCCGCTTTTCGTGAAGCCCGACCGTAAAATCTCCGTACAGGACGTAAAGAATGCCATGCGCGACCATTACGAAGGTACTCCTCTCGACATCAGCAAGGATTTCGGCGCCGGACCGTATCACACCCCTTACCGCCTTTCGCCCCTTTCCTTCAAGGTAGGCGACAAGGAATATTTCAACGAACGCCCCATTTCCACCCAGCAGAGCGGTTTCGTGTTCGTGGCGCAGATGCGCTCCACCTTGCCCGATGCCATAGGCGGCGTACTGTGGTTTGGTACGGACGATGCCAACATGACCGTGTTCACTCCCGTATACTGCTGTACGGATAAGGTTCCCGTATGCTATTCGCGTGCAGACGGTGCGGACTACATCACATTCTCCTGGAACTCTTCTTTCTGGATTTTCAACTGGGTTGCCAACATGGTATATCCCCGTTACGACCTTATGATCGGCGATGTGCGTGCCACGCAGGCCGAACTCGAAAACACTTTCAACGATGCGCAGGAAGGTATCGAGTCTGCCGCCGCCAAACTTTTGGAGAAAGACCCTGCTAAAGCGAAAGCATTCCTGACAAACTATACCAATATGACGGCGCAGAGTACTTTCGACACCTGGAAACGTTTGGGCGAATTCATCATCGTGAAATACAACGACGGAGTTGTCCGCAAGATGAAAGACGGAAAGTTTGAGCGCAATGCCATAGGCCAGCCTGCCGGTGTGGAACGTCCGGGTTATCCGAAGGAATTTCTGGAAGAATATGTAAAACAAACGGGCGACCGCTATAAAATGCCCGATTGATTAGGATATTCAAACTTATTCTTTTACATTTGTGACAGAACAGAAAATGAAGTATTAACCTTTAATATAAAAAAAGTCTTATGGAAAATCAAGAGTTGATTAAACAGGTGACTGAGAAAGCCGAAAAATGGCTTACCCCGGCATACGATGCCGAAACTCAGGCTGAAGTGAAACGAATGTTGGAAAATCCAGATAAAACCGAACTGATAGAGTGCTTTTATAAAGACCTGGAATTCGGAACGGGCGGTCTGCGCGGCATCATGGGTGCAGGCAGCAACCGCATGAATATCTATACGGTAGGTGCGGCTACCCAGGGATTGGCAAACTATCTGAACAAATGCTTCAAGGACAAAGGGCAAATCTCCGTTGTGGTGGGTCACGACTGCCGTAACAACAGCCGCAAGTTCGCCGAAATCTCTGCCGATATTTTCTCGGCAAACGGTATCAAGGTTTATCTCTTCGAGGATTTGCGTCCTACTCCGGAAGTTTCCTTCGCTATCCGCCACCTCGGTTGCCAAAGCGGTATCAACCTGACTGCAAGCCACAACCCGAAAGAATACAACGGCTACAAGGCTTATTGGGATGACGGTGCACAGGTACTTGCTCCGCACGACACAGCCATTATCGATGAAGTAAACAAGGTAACCGTTGAGGATATCAAGTTCAAAGGCAACAAAGATTTGATTCAGATTATCGGTGAAGATGTAGACAAGGTATATCTGGACAAGGTTCATACCCTTTCTATCGACCCGGAAGTAATCAAGCGTCAGAAAGACCTCAGCATCGTTTATACTCCGCTTCACGGCGCGGGCAGAACGCTCATTCCCGCTTCTCTGAAAGAATGGGGCTTTGAGAATGTACACTGCGTGCCCGAACAGATGGTGAAGAGCGGTGACTTCCCGACAGTGGTTTCTCCGAATCCCGAAAACGCGGAAGCGCTTTCCATGGCAATTGAACTTGCCAAGAAGATAGATGCCGACATCGTGATGGCAAGCGACCCGGATGCCGACCGCGTAGGTATGGCTTGCAAGGACGACAAAGGCGAATGGGTGCTGATTAACGGTAACCAGACCTGCCTGCTCTTCCTGTACTATATTATCAAGAACCGTATCGCAACCGGCAAGATGCAGCCTACGGACTTTATCGTAAAGACCATTGTGACTACCGAACTTATCAAGGCCGTTGCCGATAAGAACAAGATTGAGATGCTCGACTGCTATACCGGTTTCAAGTGGATTGCACGTGAAATCCGTCTGCGCGAAGGCAAGCAACAATACATCGGCGGCGGTGAAGAAAGCTACGGCTTCCTTGCCGAAGACTTCGTTCGCGATAAAGATGCCGTTTCCGCTTGTTCATTGTTGGCGGAAATCTGTGCATGGGCCAAAGACCAGGGCAAGACGCTGTATGACATCCTGATGGACATCTACGTAGAGTACGGTTTCTCCAAAGAAACTACCGTCAACGTAGTGAAGCCGGGTAAGAGCGGCGCCGATGAAATCAAGGCTATGATGGATAATTTCCGCGCCAACCCGCCGAAAGAAATCGGTGGCTCTGCCGTTTCTTTGACTAAGGACTACAAAACGCTGAAGGCTACCGATGCCAAAGGCAATGTAACCGCTTTGGATATGCCCGAAACATCCAACGTGCTTCAGTACTTTACGGAAGACGGTACGAAGATTTCCGTTCGTCCCTCGGGCACGGAACCTAAGATTAAGTTCTATATCGAGGTGAAAGGCGAAATGGGATGTCCTAAGTGCTATGCCAGCGCAAATGCCGAGGCTGAAAAGAAAGTGGAGGCAGTGCGCAAATCACTCGGTATCTAAGACTGTTTGATTTTCATATATGGAAAGGTGCGGGTGGCAGGATGCTGCTTGCACCTTTTATTTTTGTAGCAGTAAGTAGGTGATAAGCCGGAATGTATTAAGTTTCTTTTATATTCTTTATACCGGTTGGCAAATCAATTCCCGTTAAATGCTGTTCTTATATGCAACAGTAGCCTACAGTTAACAGATAGTACTACAGATTGCGGTTGCACGCCGATTGGTTGATGTGAATGAGAGTCGTTTCATTCGTAGTTGTTCGTTTGCGAGTGCGTGTTTTCCGCAATCTGTTTTTTTGTCTTTTCCTTTAATTATTAATCCGTCCTTTCAATTATTCTCCAGCCACCAGTCAATCAGTTTTCTTGCAATGCTTAGTTTCCGGGGTATTTCCGGCAGGTTGTCTTTGGAATAGAATGCGCCGGAGCTGAGTTCATCGGCTTGCAGTTTGATTTCCCCGCTTTCATAGTCGGCTATGAATCCTACCATTAATCCGCTGGGATAAGGCCAGGGCTGGCTGCCGAAATAAGTGATGTTTTTCACCCTTAGCCCCGTTTCTTCCATAACTTCCCGCTCTACGCATTGTTCCAATGTTTCGCCCGTTTCGAGGAAGCCGGCTACCAGCCCGTGGAACGTGCCGCGGAAGTTGCGCGCATGTACCAGCAATATTTCTTTGCCTTTCCGTATCAGCACGATGATAGCCGTAGAAACGGGAGGATACATCTCATTGCCGCACTCCGGGCATTTCTTCATGATAGGAGTCTGCTGTTCCATAGGAGTGCCGCATACGGGACAGAAACGGCTGTGGCTGTCCCAATAGAGTATTTGGAATGCTTTTCCCGCTGCCTGATAATCTGCCAATGGCAGGTAGTCGTAAGAAGCGCGCAAGCCTGTCATTACCCATTCTTCGGTTTCGGGTACAGGCTGTCCAAGTGCGCAAGCCTTTACTTTCTTTCCGCCGGTCAGAGTTACCTCGTGTATTTTGCATCCCGCTGCGGGTGTTACAGGAGGGGTTACTCCATAAGGTATACCGTATTTGTTCTCTCCGTTTGTTGTGTACTCTTTCTTCAGCAGCAGTTGGTCTTTGAAAAAGACGAACCACTGCATGGATTGTTCCATTTCCGTAGTTTCCATTCTTCTGTTAATGCTGAATATTATTTATATAAACTGTGGAGCGGCTTATGCCCCGGCGCCGCAGGATACCTTGCCGGATGAATTTGTTCAGTTCATCGATGGCTGCATGCCTTGTCAGCCCGGTCAGGTGAATATATTCGTTTTTGGTGATGCAAACATTCTCCTGCAGGAACAGCATCAGCCTTTCTTTCCTTGTTTCTTCTGTCGTTTCCGTTTTCTTCGATTTCTTAGTCGGAGAATGTGTCCTTTCCAGTTTCATTTTCTGTCTGATTTTCTTGCGGAATGTGTTGCTGATACGCAAATGCACGTTTTGAAAACGGACAGATTCGGACCTGATTTTCTTTTTCTCATCATCGGTATCCTGAGTGCATTTCAATGAAGTGCTGAAAAATCCCAACTCTCCGAGTTCTACAATGTTGCCGTTGGCAAGCAGGTCGCACAGTTCGTCGATGCAAGCGTCCAGTGCCGCCCCTATAATGTTCTTGGGCAGATGCTGAAACATAGCAACGTGTTCTACAAACTCTTTTTGGGTATAAGTTTCTTTAGGACATATACGGGCATGGAGAGATTTTTTTTCCTCGCTTCCGTTAGGAGAGGGAGTTTCGTAAAGGTCATAGTATGCACTCATGAATAAATTGTTTTTGCCACTGCAATGAATAATTTCCATCCCTGCAATGAGTTGTTTTTTTTCTTACTAAGAAGTAATCGTCCGATAGCAGTTTCTCTTTCGTCCGACAGGTGTGTAATTTTCGTCCGACATCTGTCGGACGAAAGAAAAACAGATGTCGGACGGAAAGTCCTTACTATGCAAAGATATAGTTTTTAATGATAGGATAACAGTTATTGGGAGAGTATTATTTTATTCTTAACACTCTGATTCCTGTAAACTTCTTATTCCTTTTCAGCATCTGTGCCAATGGCTCTTGGGAGACGACTACCATTTTCTGTGTAGAGGAGGCATGGAGCAGTTTCAATACTCCCTTTTCATAGCAGGCAAGTCCCAGGTGGACAACATCCAGCCCGGGAATGTTGGTGGTAATGGCTATGATATCGCCATCCTTTATCCACCCGAATCCTTCATCGGGCAGTTTGTTTTTGGGGATATAATGGAACAGTTGTCCGGAGAGTGACTTTTCTATTTCTTCAATCTTGCTGATGTTTTCGGGAGAAGACTCCAGGTGTTTGTATGCTTTGGGGTGCGTAGACATGAAGTTGAGGGACAGCCTTACCGTATCGGGGCTGTTGGCAGCGGTTATGTCTTCCATGAAACCATGTCTGACACCGTTGTTCACCCAATCGGCAATGTAGTGCAGGCGGGAAGTGTAACCGTTGATTTTGCCGTCGCGATAGCGGATGCTTTGCAGGGTGCGTGCGTAGTCGGCATTGTCTATCGTGCCATTCTTGACGGGAGAAAGTGCCAGGGCAAGCACATACTCCACAAAAGTGGTGCAATCCACTTCGTCGAAGTTGACTACGAGTTTCTCTTCTTCATTTACTTCCAGCGTATGTGCCACGTAGGGAGTCTTGAGGAAATTCAAACCGTATTTCAGCATGGCATTGTCCGTTTCCTGTGCGGAAACGGACGATGCTATTGCCAAAGTACAGAAAACGCAAGGCAAGGTACGGAATATACAGTAGAACCTGTTAAATAAAATCTGGGATATGCCGGATAACGTTTTCATAGCTGGACAGCTTTAATATCTATATATCAAACTCTTGAAATCCGTTCCCTTGTCGAACGGTACAATCGCGAAACCGTAGCTGATGGCATTCTGTCTGCCGGGACGTATCAGATAAGGTTCGTGCGCCAAAGCTCCCCAACTGTCGTCACCGCCTACGCCCATCATGCGGTAGTCTATGAAGAGGTCTACGGAGGGTCCCGGTTGCGGGTCGGTGAGATGGCGGTGATTGGTCTTTTCGGTACGGGGAGAGCCGTTCTCGATAGAGTCACCGCTATCCAGGCTTTCCAGCGGATAGTTGGATACGTTCATTTCGAAAGTGCGGTCGGCAACAAACAGCAGACCTTCTTTTGCTTTGCTGGTGAGGGTGCACCAATAGATGTCCGTGCGGTGGTTGTTTTCTTGCGGACGGACATAAGGCTCGTACATATCTTGGATATCCGATGTGTATTCGCCGATGAACTGTGAGGTGCGGCGGTCGCGGTAATTCTCTTCCGGACCCCGACCGTAGTAGGTCAGCGAGGTGATGCGGGCAGGTAGCTGCATACGCAGTCCCACACGCGGTATCATCGGTGTTTGGGTGTTCTCTGCAACGAAATGGTTGTCTACCTTGATAACGCCGTTGCCGTATATCTTATACGTTATATCCCAGCGGGCATCGGTCTGCGGGAAGCGGTAGGTCACTTTTACCGCCGTAGTATCTTTGTCGCGCACTACGTTGAAGCTTTCGGTTTTCGGCTCCTGATAGCTGGCCTCTTTCCACGCTTTCAAACGTACAGGAAGTTTGGCTCCGTAGTCATTGTCGGTAGGGGCGCGCCAGAAGAAGGGGCGGGGACCTTGCCCGTTATGGATGTATTCCTGCTTCTTGTATCGGTAAGATACCAGCAGGCCGCTTTGCTTGTCGAAGGTTGCCTTGAAGTGCGGACCGGAGAAAACGACTTGCCGGTCGTCTTCTTCCGAACCGGCGAATGCCTGTTTCGGGGCATCTTCCTTATGGAAAGTATGCACATAGGTCTGTTCACGGGCAATGACCGTACCCGCCGGAAGGAACGGTTCGGGAGTACGGATAGCGGCATAGAACTCTATGCGTACGTCTCCGGTCGAGCTGTTGGTGGCGGGAATGCCGTTGAGGAACGGACTGGTGACGGTCTGTCCCGGTTCGGCCTTGATGTCTTTGATTCGGCCTTTGTAAATCTCTTTGCCGTGATGGCGGACGATGTAATGGAAGTCGTATTTGTCGAGATTGGTGAAGGAGAAATCATTGCGTATCTTTACGGCAGAGGCTGCCGGGTCGAAGTCGAAGAACTTGATGTTCTGATATACCTTTCCCATTTCCTCGGTCTGCGGCTTGACGCTGCGGTCGGGATATACTATGCCGTTGATACAGAAGTCGCCGTCGGACGGGGTGCCGTACTCGCCGTAGTCGCCACCGTATGCCCAGTATTTACGGCCGTCAGCGGTCTTGGCGGCAAGTCCCTGGTCTACCCAGTCCCAAATACAACCGCCTTGCAGGATGGGGTATTTCTCGATGATGTTCCAGTAATCCTGGAAATTGCCGAGGCTGTTGCCCATGGCATGGGCATATTCGCAGAGGATAAGCGGGCGGGTCATTTCGGGGTTCTGTGCGTATTTCTCGATGTGGGCGGGACTGTGGTACATGGGGCAGAAGATGTCCGTATTCCATTCCAGCAGGGCGCGTTCGTATTGTACGGGACGGCTGTCCAATGCTTTCAGCGTATTGTAGGTGACGTAGAAGTTCAGGCCGTTTCCCGCTTCGTTGCCAAGCGACCAGGTGATGACGCAGGGATGGTTCTTGTCGCGCTCGTACATGTTCATGGTGCGGTCTATATGCGCTTTTGTAAACAGCGGGTTATTACCCAGCGTGCCGCCTACGTTCAGATTGTAGCCCATTCCGTGGCTCTCGATATTGGCTTCGTCTATGACGTAGAAGCCATATTGGTCGCACAGCTCATAGAAACGTTCCTGCTGCGGGTAGTGGCAGGTACGGATCGTGTTTATGTTGTACCGCTTCCAAAGTTCGAAATCTTTCAGCATAAGCTCTTCGGGAACGTAATGGCCGGTGTATTCATTATGCTCGTGGTAGTTGACGCCTTTTACGAGGATAGGTTTGCCGTTTACCATCAGTTGCTTGTCTTTTATCTCTACGGTGCGGAACCCTACTTTGCAACCGGTGGCCTCGATAACGTCACCGTTGGTATGTTTCAGACTGATGACGAGCGTGTAGAGGTTAGGCGTTTCGGCTGTCCACTGCAACGGTTCTTTGATTGTCTTTGGGGTGAACTCCACTTCCGTCTGACCGTAACTTACACGGGTTGAGGATTGGGCAATCAGCTTGTCTTTGCTGTCCAGCAAACGATAGCTTACGAGGAATGGAGTCTCTTTGCCGGTTTCGTTGGCAAACTTCACTTTCAGCTTCAGGATTCCGTTGCGGTAATCTCCGTCCAGGGGAGTCTCCGCCTTGAAGTCCGTCAGGTGTATTTGCGGCTGGGCATACATGTAGATGTCCCGTTCGATGCCGCTGATGCGCCAGAAGTCCTGGCACTCCAGATAATTGCCGTCGGAGAAGCGGTGCACCTGTATGGCAATCACGTTTTCGCCTCTGCGGGCAAGGGAAGTGACGTTGAAGCGTGCGGGAGTCTTGGAATCTTTGCTCATGCCTGCAAATTTGCCGTTGAGGTAGTAGAATGCCGCTCCGCGCACTCCGTCGGCGCTCAGGAAGATTTCTTTGTTGTCCCAGTCGGCAGGCAGGGTGAAGGTACGGCGGTAGGTTCCCGTAGGATTCCACTCTTTGGGAACGTAGGGCGGGTTGGGTTTGTCCCAATAGGGGACATAGCCGGGAGAGCAGAACTCGTACGGCTGGTTGACGTAGATAGGCGTGCCGAAACCTTGCAGCTCCCAATTGCCGGGAACGTTGATGTCCGGCCATTTGCCTACGTCCGTACGGGCATCCATAAAGTCGGTAGGACGGTCGGCGAAGTTCTCCACATAGTTGAATTTCCACTTGCCGTTGAGGGAGATGCGGAATGTTCCGTTCTTACGGTCGTTGACAACGGCATCCGCCTCGTTTGTGTAAGAAGTGAAGGTGCTGCGGGGCTGCTCTTTGTTGATACTTGTGAGTTTGGGATTGGTAATTTGCGCATACCGGTCTTCCTGCGCCGCAAGGGCGACAGGAAGAAAGGCAGCGGCAAGCAATAGTCCGTGTATTTTCATGGTAAGTAAGTTTTAAGGTTTGAACGGGTTAATGATGATTGATGTGAATAGCTGCTACGGAAGTGTTACTTTTCCGGAAAGGTCAGCCCTTCTCTCAGCCATTTTTCCAGCTCGTCGGTCCATTGGCGCTTGTAGGTGAAGTTGTCGCGGAAGCCCCAGCCATGACCGCCGGTGGGATAGACGTGCAGTGTGGCAGACACTTTCTGTTCGCGCAGGGCGAGGAAGTAACCGATGCCGTTGATGGGCAGTACGGTTGCGTCATCTGCCGACAGCATGATGAAGGCCTGCGGCGTTTTGGGAGATACCTGCCTTTCGAGCGAGTATTTCTGTTCCAGTTCGGCAGTAGGAGTCTCTCCGATAAGGTTTTGGCGGGAACCGCTGTGGGTCACGCCTTTCAGCATGGAGATGACGGGATAGAACAGTATCTGGAAGTCGGGACGGGTAGCGTCGCTGCCGTATAACGTGGCAAGGGAAGCTGCCAGATGTCCGCCTGCAGATGCTCCCATGATACCGATACGGTTGGGGTTGACACCCCATTCCCCGGCATGTTTGCGTACCAGGCAGATGGCTTGCTCGGCATCCGACAGGGGAACCTCGTTGTGCCCGTTCGGCATGCGGTACTTCAGTACCGCATACGTGATGCCTTGCGTCGTGAACCAGGCCGCCATGTCGTGCCCTTCGTGGTTCATGGCAAGACGGGCGTATCCGCCGCCGGGGCACATAATGACAGCCATACCGTTGGGCTTTGCCGGACGGTAAACGGTTATGGAAGGATGGGTCACGTTGGCAACGCGGCCGCCTTTCAAATCTTCCTGTTCACCGGTCAGCCCGTTTGTATTGGGAGCTCCGTCGGGCCATAACGGCAGTTCGACGGGACTCTGTGCGGACAACATCGTTGCGGCAAACAGAAGGGATAGAAATAGAATCTTTCTCATGGTGAATATTGTTTTGTATTATCTGAATTTGTTTCAATGTCCCCGCAGCTTATTTCGTTTTCATCGAAGCCTTGACGAGATAGAATATCAGGATGGCATAAGCGCCCAGCGCCAGCACTTCAGACCATGTATTGCTGAGCCATGCGTCGTTCACCATATTGACACCGCCGAAGCGCATTGCCGCGCTTACCACACCCATCAGCGCACCGCCGGCAATGAAACCGGACGCCAGCAGCGTACCTTTCTCGCCACGTTCGGCATTGAGGGCTGCATCCTTGCTGCGGCTGGTTACGTACCAGTTTACGGCACCGCCCACTACCAGCGGAACGTTCAGCTCCAACGGGATGAACATGCCCAGTGCAAAAGCCAGTGCAGGAATCTTGCAGGCATTCAGCACGATGGCCAGCACCGCACCGATGCCGTAAAGCAGCCACGGTGCACCTACACCGTTCATCAACGGTTCGATAACCGCCGCCATTGCGTTGGCCTGCGGAGCAGCCAGTTGTCCGCTGGTAAATCCGTATGTCTTGTTCAGGATAATCATCACACCGCCTACGGTAGCTGCCGAAACGATTGTTCCGAGGAACTTCCACGTCTCCTGTTTCACGGGAGTGCTTCCCAGCCAGTAGCTAATCTTAAGGTCGGTGATGAAACCGCCCGCCATGGAAAGTGCCGTACAAACCACACCGCCCATAACCAGCGCTGCCACCATTCCGCCGGGACCTTTCAGGCCTACCGCCACCATTACTACCGATGCAAGGATAAGCGTCATCAGCGTCATGCCCGATACCGGGTTGGTTCCCACAATGGCAATGGCATTGGCTGCTACGGTGGTAAAGAGGAACGAGATGCCCGCAACGAGCAGGATAGCCACTACCGTGTGCATCAGGTTGCCCTGCATCACATCGAAGTAGAAGAACAGCGTAACCAGTATCAGCGTCACGATAGAACCGATAGCGATAATCTTCATGGAAAGGTCGCGTTGCGTACGCTTCACGTTGGTTTCCGCATCAGTCTTGCCGCCCATTTCCTTGGCAGCCAGCCCTACGGCATTCTTGATGATGCCCCATGACTTGATGATGCCGATGATACCCGCCATTGCAATGCCGCCGATACCGATGCTCTTGGCATAGTACTTGAAGATTTCTTCGGGAGACATGGCACCTACGGTGGCGGTAATCTCCGGATTCCATTGATTCAGCACGCTGTCGCCCCAGATAAGGGACATGCCGGGGATGATAATCCACCATACGGCAAGCGAGCCGGCGCAGATGATAGAGGCGTATTTCAGCCCGACGATATAGCCCAGACCCAGTAGGGCAGCTCCGGTGTTTACCTTGAACACCAGCTTGGCTTTCTCTGCCAGCATTTCGCCGAAGCCGCATACACGGGTGGTGAAGTTCTCGTTCCACCAACCGAAAGTGGCAACAATGAAGTCGTACAGACCGCCGATAATACCCGCCATCAGCAACGGTTTTGCCTGGCTGCCGCCTTTTTCTCCCGATACAAGCACCTGCGTCGTTGCGGTGGCCTCGGGGAAAGGATATTTGCCGTGCATGTCGCTTACGAAATATTTACGGAACGGGATAAGGAAAAGGATACCCAGTACGCCGCCCAGCAGCGAACTGATGAATACTTGTGCAAATGTTACGGTAATTTCCTGCGGATAGCTTTCCTGTAGGATATACAGTGCGGGCAGGGTAAAGATTGCGCCTGCCACAATTACTCCGGAGCTGGCTCCGATGGACTGGATGATGACGTTTTCGCCCAGTGCGTTCTTACGCTTGGCTGCGCCGGACACACCGACGGCGATAATGGCGATGGGGATGGCGGCTTCGAATACCTGTCCCACTTTCAGCCCCAGATAGGCTGCCGCTGCCGAAAACAGTACCGCCATGGCGATGCCCCACAGTACCGACCACAGGTTTACTTCGGGATATTTCTTGTCGGGACTCATCAGGGGATTGTAGACCTCTCCCGGCTTCAGCTCGCGGAACGCGTTTTCCGGTACGCCGATTGCTTTCTCTTCTTCTTGTTTCATAATAGCTGTTTTATTTTTATTGTTATGATTGCGATATGTATTCCATTATAGACTTCAAAGAAAGCAAAAAAAAAGGAGAATTGAAAAATTCTCCTTTTTTCTGTATCATAAAAACGTTTATTTGGCGTCTTTGGCAGTCATGTCGCCTTCAACGAACAGGCGCATCATTTCGGTCTTGGCGTTGGTGCGCAGCGTAACGGACTTCTTGAAATGTCCGGGGTATTTGCCTGTACCGTTGTAAGTAATCTTGATGGTTCCGGTCTTTCCGGGCATCACCGGCTCTTGCGTGTATTCGGGCACTGTGCATCCGCAAGATGCCACTGCCTGGTGGATTACCAGCGGAGCGTCTCCCACATTGGTGAATGTAAACGTGCAGCTTACCACCGGATTATTTTCGGAGAATGTTCCGAAGTTATGGGTGGTCTTGTCGAATTTAATGTCTGCCCCGCCTTGTGCATAGGCATAACCGATGCTCATAACCAGCATCAACATATAAAAAGCAAGTTTCTTCATGTCTTTATCTTTTTTAATTACACAAGGTGCAAAGGTAAGCCATTTCTGCAAAAATCACTCGTACTCTGTGCGAAATTGTATTAAATCGGCGTCAGAAGCCATTGTGACGGATGATAAGCAGAGAGAAATAAGGAAAACGGAGTGTTTCAAGCTGCTGCCCGTCACTGATGTATTTCTCCTGCGGAGTGCCTACATTCTCGAAATAGCGGTAATCGTATTCGGGATGAAGGCGGATGCAACGGTGCACTTCATCGGTGCACTGCGACAGTTTCATGATGACTACCGTGTTCTGCGATTGTATCAGCCGTTCTATCTCTTCGGCGGTGGTGATGCCGGGAATTACGGTCAGCCTCTCTTCCCGGCTGGCGATGTGCAATCCGCCCCGTGCTCCGGCAGCGATGAAAGCGGGGATGCCGGCAATCTGTTCTACGGGGATGCCGGCGGCTTGCAGTTTCTCATATATATAATGTACAGAGGAGTAGAAGCCTGCATCGCCCTCTGCCACGATAGCCACTTTCTTGCCGGCGTGATGCAGGGAAAGGGCGGCGGCATACACTTGGTCGTAGGCGTTGAGGGCATCGGTCCGCTGCTTGCTCATGGGCAGGGAGAAGCGGCGGATACGGTTGGCGGGTATGTCGAGCCGGAGCATGATGTCGGCGGCGCGTGACAGGGAATGACCGTCGCGGACGGGTGTTTCGGGACAGAAGATACAGTCGGCATTTTGCAGGGCTTTCAGTCCTTTCAGGGTGATGAGTTCGGCTTCACCGGGGCCGAGGGATACGAATTGAATAGGGGACATTCTGTTTTTTATGTGCAAAAATCGGGAAATAATCAATAGTAAGCAAGATATTCGCTATCTTTGTTACCCTTACAAATAATGGAAGCCTATGGACTACCAACTGAATACGCGTTTGAACGGCAATATCGCAATGACATCCCGCTTTCACGAAAACAAGCCGCTGCAACGCGACAAGACTCTGTATAAGTTTCTCTGGGTACAGAGCGGCACGCTCGCCATCGAGGTAGACCATATACCCATGAAGCTGGCGAAAGACGAGATTGTCACGCTTACCCCGCTGCATCATCTGACTATCAAAGAGGTGGCAGGTGAGTTTCTGACCTTTGTTTTCAACAGTAACTTCTACTGCATCTACGGACATGACAATGAGGTGTCCTGCAACGGCTTTCTGTTCTACGGTTCGTCCCGGGTGATGCGGCTGAAGCTGTCCGAGGAGCAATCGTCCAACCTGCATGATATAGTCCGCATCTTCCGTCAGGAGTCCGCCATTAATGACAATCTTCAGGAAGAGATGTTGCGGATTGTACTGAAACGTTTCATCATCACCTGTACGCGCATAGCACGTGCAAGGTTTGGTGTGGGGCAGGAGAATGAAAGGACTTTCGATGTTGTCCGTCGGTTCTATGTGCTGGTAGACCAGCATTTCCGTGAAAAGAAACAGGTGCAGGACTATGCCGATATGCTTTGCCGTTCGCCTAAGACGCTTTCCAACTTGTTTTCTGCCTGCGGACTGCCTTCTCCGCTTCGCATCATTCACGAACGGATAGGTGCGGAAGCCAGACGCCTGCTGCTGTACACACGGAAGAGCGCTAAGGAAATCAGCGCCATTCTGGGCTTTGAGGACTTGGCTGCATTCAGCCGCTTCTTCAAGAAAATGACGGGAGAGAGTGTGTCGGAGTATCGGAAACAAGCACATCGGGAAGAATTGCCAACTGTTACGGAATAATTGCCATTCCACAACCGGCAGGAAACAGGGATCTTTGCAAAAACATTTCACCCGAGTGTCTCTGCGGTGAACCTAAAACAACAAAAATATGAAAACGAAATTGCAAAAACTGTTCCTTGCGGCACTGACGCTGGCCGCTTCTTCCCAAAAGTTGGGTATCAACCTCATCCGCGTGGCCATTCTTGTGATATTTGTATGGATAGGCGGCTTGAAATTCTGGAACTACGAAGCCGAAGGAATCGTTCCGTTCGTGGCAAACAGTCCTTTTATGAGTTTCTTCTACGATAAGCCTGCACCGGAATACAAGGAATACAAGCTGAAAGAGGGAGAGTTTGACGAAGCCAAGCACCGGTGGCATGTAGAGAACAATACCTACGGCTTCTCCCGCGGTCTTGGCATACTGATTATGGCAATCGGTATCCTTACTTTTCTGGGGATATTCTTTCCGAAAATCGGACTGGCAGGGGCTGCGCTGGCCGTCATAATGACTGTCGGCACGCTTTCGTTCCTTGTCACTACTCCTGAAGTGTGGGTTCCCGATTTGGGAAGCGGAGAGCATGGCTTCCCTTTGCTGACAGGGGCCGGACGACTGGTGATAAAGGATACCGCCATCCTTGCCGGAGCTATCGTGGTGCTGGCGGACAGTGCAAAAAGAGTATTGAACCAATTGGAAAAATAAGACTATGAAAAAGTATGATGCTATTATTATCGGCTTTGGAAAAGGAGGCAAGACACTCGCTGCCGGGCTGGCCGAACGGAACTTTACTGTTGCTATGATAGAACGTTCGGATAAGATGTACGGCGGTACGTGTATTAATATCGGATGTATTCCGACCAAGACACTGATACATTCGGCAAAGTTGGCAGATACGAGTGCGTCCTGGGAACAGAAACGGGCATACTACCGCCAGTCTGTTGCACGGAAAGAGGAAGTTACTTCTTTCCTGCGTCAGAAGAATTACCGTAATCTGTCAGACAATCCTAATATAACGGTATATACGGGTACAGGTTCTTTTGTCGGTCCTGATGTGGTGGAAGTACGTATGGCGGAAGAAACGATTCAGCTTCAAGCCCAGCAGATATTTGTCAATACGGGAGCTGAAACCATCATTCCGCCTATCGGGGGAGTAAAGGACAATCCGAAAGTATACACCAGCACTTCCATTATGGAACTGGCGGAGCTTCCTAAGCATCTTGTTATCGTAGGCGGCGGGTATATCGGCTTGGAGTTCGCTTCGATGTACGCTTCTTTCGGATCGCAGGTGACAGTGTTGGAAAGTTATTCCGAACTGATAGCCCGTGAAGACCGTGACATTGCTGCCAGCGTGCAGGAAGTGTTGGAAAAGAAAGGCATCACTTTCTGCCTGAATGCCCGTGTGCAGTCCGTGGAAGGTACGGTGGTTGTCTATCAGGATGCCGTGACAGGCAAGATTCTGCAATTGGACGCGGATGCTATTCTTTTGGCTACCGGACGTCGTCCCAATACTGCGGGATTGAATCTGCCTGAGGCAGGAGTAGAGGTGAACGAACGTGGTGCTATTATCGTGAACGAGCATTTGCAGACTACCAATCCCAATATCCGTGCTATCGGTGATGTGAAAGGCGGACTGCAATTTACTTATATTTCGTTGGACGATTACCGTATTCTCCGCGAAGACCTGTTTGGAGCGGGAGAGCGTAAGGTGTCCGACCGTGAGCCGGTGAGCTATTCGGTGTTTATAGATCCGCCGCTTTCACGTATCGGTATGAGTGAGACCGAAGCACGTGAGAAAGGTTTGAACATTAAGGTAAACAAACTCCCCGTCTCCGCCATTCCCCGTGCCCGTACATTGGGCAATACGGACGGGTTGTTCAAGGTGATAGTGGATGCCGATACCGATAAAATAGTGGGTTGCACTCTGTTTGGCCCGGAGTCGAGTGAAGTAATCAATCTGGTGGCGATGGCTATGAAGATGAGGCAGGAGTATACTTTCCTGCGTGATTTCATCTTCACACATCCTAGCATGAGCGAGGCATTGAACGATTTGATGAACTTGTAGTTTCTTTTATAACGATTTGTTCGGGAAGAGTTTGCGTATCTCCTCAAAATTGCCGAATATTGTGCCCTGAAATATAAAACCGAACAATCATGATCAGATTACCTCTCATGGGTCTTGTATTTGCGTGTGCAGTGTCTATGACTTCGTGCGGTACAAAGTCCCGGCAAGCATCCGGCAATTCCGATACTGCGGCTGTTGCGGTTTCCGTTGCGGATACCGCAACAGCCGTTATTCCCGTCTACGCCAAAGGCTATGCGGTGAAACATCTGCCGGGGAATGTGCGTCTGGTGGACATACACGACCCTCAAAAAGAAGAGGGGAATACCTTTCGGTATGCTTTGGTTCCGAGGGGTACGAAGCCTGCCGGTATTCCTGCCGATTATACCGTGATAGAAACTCCGGTGAAGCATGTTATCTGCATGACTTCCCTGCAACTCTCCAACTTTATCCGGTTGGATGCCTGCGATTATGTGGTGGGCATTACCAGTACCCGCCATCTTTTCAATAAGGAGATGAACGGGCGTCTGAAGGCGGGCAAGACATCCAAAATCGGGATTGAGGGGAACTTCGATAACGAGGTGATTATGAGCATTAATCCCGATGTTATCTTTATCTCTCCTTTCAAACGGGGCGGATATGACGCCATGTGCGAAACAGGCATTCCGCTGGTGCCGCACTTGGGATATAAGGAAATGACTCCGTTGGGGCAGGCTGAATGGATAAAGTTCATCGGTATGTTCATCGGTCGGGAAGCAGAGGCGAATGCCCGTTTTGCCGGGATAGAGAAGCGGTATAACGAGCTGAAAGAATTGGCTGCCGGTGTAAAAAAGCGTCCTGTGGTGTTCAGCGGTGAAATGCGTGGCGGCAACTGGTATGCAGTAGGCGGAAAGAGTTTCCTTGCCGAACTGTTCCGGGATGCCGGTGCAGACTATTTCCTGAAAGGCGATCCGCGTTCGGGCGGTGTGACACTGGATTTCGAGACGGTGTACAGTAGGGCGGAGAGTGCCGACTATTGGCGCATTGTCAACAGTTACGACGGAACATTCTCTTACGATGCCTTGAAGTCTTTGGACCCTCGTTATGCCGACTTTCGCGCTTTTCGCGAGAAAGGAGTAATCTATTGCAATATGCGTGAGAAACCCTTCTATGAGAGTATGCCCATGCAGCCTGAGGTAGTATTGGAAGATTTGATTCATGCTTTTCATCCCGACCTGCTGCCCGATTATAAACCCACTTATTACGAGCGACTGAACTAATGAAAAGACCTGCATTGCCGTTGATGCTCCTTATACTGGCATCCATCTTCCTGCTCTTTTTGCTGAACCTGCTGTTGGGTTCCGTCCATATCCCGTTTGGCAAGATATGGGAATTGCTGTGGGGGACAGGAGCGGCTTCCAATCCCGATACGATGAGCAACCAGGAAGTTATCTGGAGCAATATCCTTTGGAAAAGCCGTGTGCCGCAGGCCTTGACGGCATTGGTGGCGGGAGCGGGGCTTTCGGTCAGCGGTTTGCAGATGCAGACGGTGTTCCGTAATCCGCTGGCAGGACCTTCGGTGCTGGGCATCAGTTCGGGAGCGAGCCTGGGAGTGGCTTGTGTGGTACTGCTGTCCGGTGCTATGGGCGGTGTGGCACTGAGCCGTTTGGGGTATATGGGAGAGGTGGCGTTGTCCGTGGCTGCCATTATCGGGGCATTGTCGGTCATGGCGCTGATTGTCTACGTCTCCCAAAAAGTAAAGGGGAATGTAACGCTGCTCATTATCGGTGTGATGATAGGTTATGTGGCAAGTGCCGTTATCGGTGTATTGAAATATTTCAGTGTGGAAGAGGATATACGGGCGTACGTTATCTGGGGGCTGGGCAGTTTTGCACGTGTCTCCGGCGATCAGATGCTGCTGTTTGTCTGTATCATGGCGGTGTTGCTGCCCTTGTCGTTCCTGCTGATAAAGACCATGAACCTGTTGTTGTTGGGCGACGGTTATGCACGTAACTTAGGATTGAATATCAAACGGGCGCGCCTGTTCGTCATATCCTGTTCCGGAGTGCTGGTGGCCATTGTCACCGCCTACTGCGGTCCTATTATGTTTATCGGGTTGGCAGTGCCTCATTTATGCCGCGCCATTTTTCACACGTCCGACCATCGCATATTGATGCCCGCTACCCTGCTGGTAGGTGCAGCCTTGGCGTTGGTGTGTAACCTGATAGCCCGCATGCCGGGATTCGAAGGAGCGTTGCCCGTTAATTCGGTGACTGCGCTGGTAGGTGCGCCGGTGGTTGCATCCGTGCTTTTCAGAAAGAGAAAAGGGGAGTTGAACGAATAAAATATCAAGTATATTGAACTCTAATATTACATATAACATTGAAGAACGAGACTATACATATCGAGAATCTTTCTATCGGCTATCCCGGTAAGAGTGATGTGAAGGTAGTGGCGGACGGCATCTGTGCAGGCATCAACAGTGGCGAGCTGACCTGCCTGCTGGGTGCTAACGGAGTGGGTAAGTCCACACTGCTCCGCACCCTGTCCGCTTTCCAGCCCAAACTGGGTGGAGAGATACGTATTCAAGGCAAGGAGATTGAGTCCTATACCGACAAGCAACTGTCGCGCGTTATCAGCGTAGTGCTGACAGAGAAATGCGACATCCGCAATATGTCCGTTACGGAATTGATAGGATTGGGACGCAGTCCCTATACGGGCTTTTGGGGTACGCTTACCAAAGAGGACAGGCAGGTGGTGGAGCGAGCCGTTGCTCTGGTAGGTATTCCTCACCTTGCGCATCGGATGGTACATACGTTAAGTGACGGTGAGCGCCAGAAAGTCATGATAGCCAAAGCGCTTGCCCAGGAAACTCCCGTGATTTATCTGGATGAACCTACAGCCTTTCTTGATTTTCCCAGCAAAGTGGAAATGATGCAACTGCTGCACCACCTCAGCCGCCAGACGGACAAGACCATTTTCCTCTCTACACACGACCTCGAACTGGCTTTGCAGATAGCCGACAAAATCTGGCTTATGGACAAGGCGAACGGCGTCACCATCGGTACTCCCGAGGACCTTGCTCTGAACGGCAGCCTTAGCAGCTTTTTCGCCCGTAAAGGTATCGTGTTTGATTTGGAAACCGGATTGTTCCGTGTAGATAATGAATATACCATGCAGATACGTTTGTCAGGGCATGGGCAGAGATACGCCATGGTGCGTAAGGCATTGCAGCGTAACGGCATCCTTGCCAACCGCAACGTGGAGTCGGAAACCTACATCGAAACGGGCGATTTGAAAGGCGGCGGCGCTTTTGTCCTGCATCGTCCCGGTGAAGAACCGATATGTCTCACCAGCATCGAGGATTTATTGGCGAAGCTCCACGAAATCTCATTTTGAGTAAGAAAGTGTCGGGCACGAACCCTACGGGCAGTATTCCTTTATCGGAACTTATATCCTACGGTGAAGAATGAAGCAAAGTTTCGTGGCAGGTAATTATGGAATTCTTCCGTGTCTATTACCTGCCTTAGTTGCTGGTTGATCTTTACCAATCCCACTTGTGCCTCTGCACCGATAATGAGCCTGCGGTATTCAAATGTGATTCCCACGATGATACCGCCGTCCAGCCGCCTGTTTCCGGCATTATTCTCCAATACGTTGCCGAAAGTATCTATCTTGAAAAGCCGGTTCCCGCTGGAAGAACCGGCGTCGTGATAATACGGGATGCTGCCGGATGTCTTCCCGCCCACGCCGCAGGCAATGTACGGACCGGCATTCAGCGAGGCATGGTAATCTTTTCCCAATGGCAACCTTGCAGCTATTCTGATAGGTATCTGCAAGTATAGCTCGTTCATCTTGGCGTTCTTCACATAGTCCATATCATCCTTGCCGCCTATGGATACAAACTCCAAAGCAGATTGCAAGACCCAGGTCTTGTTCAGTGCGTATTTCGCGCCTATCCCCGCTTTGCAGGCTATTCGCGTATCACAGCAAGAGTGCTTTCCGTAGAGGCGGGAAGTTCCGATTCCCGCCTCTGCATAAAAGGAGAGAGGAGATTGTGCCTGTGCGGTCGATACGGCAATCGCCATGTACATTATCATCAATGCCTTTTTCATACATATATTTTTCCGTCTTCGCTGATTAATAAAATCGTGAGTTCTCCATCGGGCAGCAGGGGAGCGCAGCATTGTTTGCAATGCTCTGTCAGCAGTTTGGAGAATGTCTCCAGTTTTTCCGCAGGGATAATATCCCATAGTTCCCGTGCCAGATTCATATTCCGGATAGCGGTCAATACATCTTCGTTGCATCCTGTCCGGTGCGCTATGTCCTGAATGAACTCCTTGTTCATCGTCACTTTCTTGCTATGGGTATCGAGGTGACCTTCCGCCAGTTTCACGGCTTTGCCTATCATTACTCCCAGCGTGACACGGGGTAGTTTCAGCTTATCGGCAATCTTCAGCGTCTCGCCGATGAAGTTGCCGTAATGGACAAAGGCCTGTGCCGGCAGTTCGGGATAATAAGCCTTGATGTACCGTTCGCTCTTTGCTCCGGAGCTGATAACTATACGCGGGCTGCCTGTGGCGCATGCCACTTCCATCGACTTTCGGATGGAGCTTATAAAAGCTTCGCTGGAGAACGGCTTCACAATGCCTGATGTGCCGATGATGGATATTCCCCCTTCTATGCCCAGACGCGGATTGAAAGTACGCTTGGCTATTTCCTCTCCGCCGGGTACGGAGATGGTCACAACAATGGGATCGCTCATTTTAGGCATGCCGACGTAGTCGAGGTACATCCTTACATTGTCTTCTATCATCTTGCGTGGCGTGGGGTTAATGGCAGGCGCTCCCAATTCCAATCCTAATCCCGGCATGGTGACGATGCCTATTCCTTCTCCGCCGGCAATGATGATATTAAAATCTTTTTGCGATGTTTCATCGTTGTTTTCATCTATATCGATCGGAAGAATGATATCCGCCTTTATCCGCATTCCATTGGTAATGTCGGGGTCATCTCCGGCGTCTTTTATGACGCTGGCTTCCGACTCCACTATCCAATTGTTGTTTATGGAACTGGAACGGGGATATCTCTGCTGCGGCTCTACAGGAACATCTATCAATTCTCCGTTGGGTAGGATTACTGCAAACTCCGGGGGACGGGGAGTTCCCTGAATGTTGAATATATCCCATATCGCAGCCGCAGCTGCGGCTGCTGCGCATGTTCCCGTAGTGAGTCCGCTGCGCAGGGGGTAGAAGCCGGGATAGTATTGCTCTACCGTTCTACGTAGGCCGTATTTCCCGTTTACGGACAAGAAGTTGGGGTGAAGCGGCGGGCGCTTTATTACAAAGATGCGAATGCCCAGTTCCTGAGCTGCTTTTAGTTTTTCGGAAAATCCGCCGGAAGCACCGCTCTCTTTGAGGATGACAGCTTCGGGGCGTATTTGCTGCATCAATAGGCGTTCGTCTTCTCCGGTATGGTAGTAACGTAAATATTCTTCGGGGAATCCCTGGTTTCTCGCTGATTCGCGCGAACTTTCACGGTCGAGAATACGGAAATAGCAACGGCTGCTTTCCATCCATAGAGCTTTCAGTTTGCTTATGCTGTTTACTCCCGTCAGTGCCAGTATTATATAGACTTCTTCCTTTTTTATTTGGCGGATAGCGTCTTCATAATTGTCGCACCATACAATGCCTTCATTATTCTCTATACGGGGGTAAATGCGTTCATAACGGATGACCGGAATCTGAAGTATGTCAGCAGTTTCACTGACGTTCCTGTGCAGCTCTTCGGCAAAAGGGTGCGCTGCGTCTATCAGCAGCGAGATGTTCTCTTTACGGCAGAAAGACTCCAGACTATCTTTATCCATGCCACCTTGCAGGCGGATGCCGTTATGCAGAGGAACTTCTTGTTCATTGCCCTTGGTTGAATAATAGAAGGGCTTTCCAGCTTCCTCAAGTGTTTGGACAGCTATGCGTCCTTCGGTTGTACCGCCTAATACTAATATCATTTTTTATTTTCTGAATAAGTGTTTGAATTCGTGTGCATACAGTCGCGACAGTCCTTTGCGATTGCCGATAGCCTCGCCTACGACAATCATGGTTGTCAGGGTCAGGTTATTTTCTTTTACTATCCGTGCAAGGTCTTTCAGCTCTCCCCGGAAGATGCGTTCGTCCGGCCAGGTGAGGTGATAGCATACGGCTACGGGGGTTGTTTCGGGATACTCCTGCAGAAGTTCCGCCTGCACTTGTTCTGCAATGCTTGCGCTAAGGAAGATACACATGGTGCTTTGCGAGCGTGCCATGAGATGTAGTTTTTCCCGTTCGGGCATGGGTGTCCGTCCTTCGCCGCGGGTCAGTATGATGCTCTGTACTTTCTCCGGGATGGTGAACTGCGACTTTAAAGCCGCCGCTGCTGCCTGAAAAGAAGATATGCCCGGAGTGATATGATAACTCATGCCGTATCGGTCGAAGTAGTTCATCTGTTCCTGTATCGCACCATAGATGCAGGGGTCACCCGTATGCAGGCGTACGATGAACTTTCCTTGGTCGTAGAACTCTTTCATCAGTGCAAACTGTTCTTCCAAATCCATGGAAGCGGAGCTGCGGACTGTTGCGCCCGGTTTGGCGCAAAGTGTCAGTTCACGGGGCACGAGGCTGCCTGCATAGAGGATGAGGTCTGCCTTTTCCAGCATCGCCCGTCCTCGCACGGAGATAAGGTCAGGGTCGCCGGGACCTGCACCTACAATCTCGATGTGCCCCCGGCGCTGGGCGCAGATGTCCAGGGTGGCGGCTACCGTATAGTTCTCGCCTTTGCGTTTCGGCATTATCAGTTGGCTATTTCCGGAGGACAGCAATGCGGCTGCCTCGCTTACACTGGGCGTACCCATGTGCTTCATCACTGTTTTGCTGGGGTGGGGCACGTCCATTGTCGCCAGTTCCTCGGCCGTATAGAAGAAGACTTCGTATTCCTTTTGGAGCGATTTCACTACCGGTTCGTCACGCTTGACGTTAATCGTAGATATGGTTATGATGGATTGCGGGGAGATGTTGTACTCTTCCAGCTTTTCTATAATGCCTTTCACAACTTTTCTCGTGGGGCTTGCCTGCCGGGCAAGTCCGATGCCGACGTGCACCACGCGCGGCACATAGCAGATGGACGGTATGTCCTTTATATAATGTATTCGCGGAGAGACGATCAGTACCAGCTTGAAGCGGGATAATTTGATGTCTTTCATCTGATAGAACACCTCTACATGAGGGGGAAGGTTCGCTTCCATCCAGTCGGTTCCTTTGTCGCGGATTTCCAACAGCAATGCGGTAGGCTGTCCGGTTACAAAAAGGCTGATAGCCTCGTTCATGCACGCCTTCATCTGGTCGTCGGGAGTTTGGGTAAGCCCTGCCAGCAGGTGGGTGGAAGGGCTCACACAGATGGTCGGAGACCAGCCGAAGCGTTGGGGCAGTTTGTCCAATGCCCACAGTCCGGTAAGGTCGCTTTGAGTGGTTATCACGGGTTCGGCTCCCAATGCACCGGCCACTGCCTCGGTCAGTTCGTTGGCTCCGCCGATATGTCCGGAAAGGACGGAAATGGCATGTTTACCTGTGCTGTCCACGCAAATTACGGCAGGGTCTGTGTACTTGTCCTTCACGCAAGGGGCGATGGAACGTACGCAGATGCCTAAGGCTCCGATAAAGATAAACGCGTCGTAACGATTGAAATTCTTGACAGTGAAACTGCCGGTCGATTCGATGTGCGTAAATCCGCTTTCATAGCGGGGAGTGAAAATCTCCGCTTCGGGAAATTCTTTGAGCAACAGCCGGGCGGAAGCCATTCCGGTTTCCGAAACGAGCATGATGGCCGTCTTTATGTGGGATGTTTCTGTTTTCATACAGGTTATTTGTTTTTATAATGAATATAGCTTGTCTTGTTATTTTATGAAAGTGTTGCTTTCATGATTTCAATAGGGTTATAATCATTCAGTGCGATGCGTGCTGACGGATGCAGTATCAGCCCGGCGGCTCCGGCTCCTTCCATGAATGCTTTTTTACTGTCTGCCGATACGGAGTTAAAAACGATACAACCGTCGGGCTGTAACACTTCCTTTATCTTCATCAGCATTTCCGGCAGATGTCCGCCGTGCCCGCCTATGAAGACGGCATCGGGACGGGGGAGAGTATCGGTCGCTGTTTGCAGGAAATCGCCTGTGATTGCCGTAATGCCCGGCGTACCGAAGCGGCGGCTGTTGATATTCATCAGTTCTTCGCCCTCGGCACGTACCTCAAAGGAAACGACCGTGAGGTGAGGGAATTGCAGCCGGGCTTCAATGGAAACCGACCCGGTGCAGAAACCGACATCCCAGAATACACGGCGGCGGTTCAGTTCCAGCGCTTGTAACGTAAGCAGGCGGATAGGTGCTTTGGTTATCATACGGGTACGTCCGTCCAAATGTGCGAATTGTTCGTCGGGGATACCAAAAGGGCGGGCTTCGGGAAAAGAGGTGGCGCAAAGCAACAGGTTGTTGGGATGCTCGAATCCGCCTTGCGTTGCTTTCTGTAGTGTCATGTGGCGGATGCGTTCTTTTTCGGGGTTGCCAAGATGCTCGCCTACATACATGGTGTAACGGTTGTATCCGTATTCCAGCATGCGGGCTGCGATTGTGGCGGGCGTATGTTCCCGGTCGGTAAGGATGCCTATCTTGGGAGCGCGTTCAATCAGGGCGCGGTCGAATTCATGCCAGGGACGTCCCGTCAGCGAAACGGTTCGCATATCGTCATAAGGCATTACGAGGCGGTGTGCTAATGTTTGGAGAGAATTGAAAGAGGGGTATAGCTTGATTTCAGCATCCGGCAATTTCCGTTTTACCGTATTGGCAAAGCCGAAGAACAGCGGGTCGCCCGAAGCGAAAACGATAATTTGCCGGGGGACGGTATCCGTTTGTTCGTATCCGTCACTGCTGAACACTTTCTCATATTGTGAGAATACGTTGTCCAATGGTACGGTAATGGAAATCCATTCCGCATCATCTGGCAACAAGTTTCCGACAATCTCTTTGTGTCGCACTCCTCCCGAAAATACTTTCCCGTGCCGTATGTGTTCCAATACTTCCGGCGGAAAGAAAGGCGTCCGGTTATCGTCCGTTCCTATAATGATAAATTTTCGTTGTATAACCATTCGCTTACCACTAATCGTTAATTCTTAATCGTTGTTTCACACATCTCGTCCCGGTCGTAACTGTTCCGCATCATTGTAGCACAAAACGGCGTTTACTAATGTTGCAGCAAGGTTGCTTCCGCCTTTGCGTCCTTCTACAATTATTTTCGGGATGGCGGTGAAAGGCTTTGTCATGTGCTTGGACTCCTGTACGTGTACGAAGCCCACCGGAGCGGCGATAATCCCAGCCGGATGCGCTTTCCCTTTGCGTATAAGATCGCATAGTTCCATTAACGCTGTCGGAGCGTTGCCGAATACAAAAAGGGCGTCTGGATGGTCTTCAACGGCAAGGCGTGTGCCCGCTTGTGTGCGGGTGATGCCTTTCTCCGTTGCCATTGCTGCGGTACGGGGATCGCCGAGATAGCATTTCACCTTTATGCCCAAACGTTCCAAAGCTCCTTTACGAATGCCGCTGGCAGCCATTGTCACGTCTGTAACGATGGTCCGTATGCGTTTCCCGATGATACCTTGATATAGTGTTTCCACTGCTTTTTCGTCTGTGTGCAACAGCTTTTCCATTTCAAAATCTGCGGTGGTGTGGATGGCGTGTAGCAACGCCCATTTATGGTCGAGGGGAATGTCCCGGTTCCTGAGCTCTTTCTCGATGGTACGGAAGCTCCGTATCATGATGTCCTGCCCTTTACTAGCTCCATACTGGGTATTCCCGGTCGCAACCTCCTCCCGGTAATATCCCCGCGGAGTAATCATCGTACCGTTCCATTCGTACGATTGCGAGTTGCCTATCAGTACTACGGTAAACATATCCGTTTTTTCGGGGTCGAACGCTTCCAACGTCGTTATGTGCACTTCCTGTTCGGGACGCCCTGCCTGGCGTACATAGCCTACGGGGGTCTGTGGTGAACGTCCTTCTTGCAGGAACAACTCTTTCAGCCGGTAAAGTTGCCAATAGCGGCCTTCACTTTTGGGATTGTAGACGGCTGTCACGAAATCGGCTGCGGCAGCGGCAATGATACGTTTCTCAATGCGTTCCCACGGGGTCATCAGGTCTGAGAGGGAGATAACGCAGAAGTCATGTCCCACAGGAGCTCCCAGCAGGGAAGCCGCTTTCTGGAATGCGCTGATACCGGGCAGGGAAATAATCTCTGCGTTACTGTTCCGTTCCCGCTTCATTTCATACACAAGCGGCGTCATACCGTAAATCCCTGCATCGCCCGAACTGATGACGCACACCGTTTTTCCCTGCTCCGCCAGCTCGAAAGCTTGCTCGGCGCGGATACGTTCGCGTTTCATTCCTGTATCTATACATTCCGTATCGGGGCGCAGGTACGGAGTGACAAAGCGGAAATAGTATTTATAGCCCACCACTGCATCCACTTCCTGTAAAGCGGCAACAACAGCGGGTGTTATGTCTTGCTTATTGCCCGGACCGATGCCGGCGATGATTATTTTGGGTTGTTTCATTTGCTATCTGACTTATTGCTGTCTGTTCTGCAGAGCATGGTAAGTGTTACGCCTGCAGTTCACAAAGATACATTCTATTTATCACATTATGGCATGAAAAGGTGACTTTCTCACTCGTTTTTTTCCCCTGCCGCATATACCGCTTTCTTTTCCATGATGCCCTGTGTGCGGTGCTTCAGTCCGAAACGGATATGGTCTACGAATATCTTTTGTATTTCAGGGATTTGCCCTAAACCTTCCATGCGCACATGAACGGTATAACCTTCTTTTTCAAGCATCTCCCGCCATTCTCCGGCAATATCGTTTTTGGCGTGGTCGCCGGCTACAAACATAAAAGGAACGAGTGTCACACTCTTTGCTTTGGCCGCTTTCAGTTGTGCCAACATGGTTTCAAAGGTGGGATAGCCTTCGATGGTCCCTACATGGAAGTTACCGAATCCGGCTACTTTCAGCATATAGTCCATCTGACTGTATGTAGCAGTGCCGGGCGTATAAGTGCCATGCCCTACCAATACAAAGTGTTCTTTACCCTTTTTCTTTGCACTCTGCTGCACCGAAGCATTGAGGCGTTGTCCTAAAATATCAGTTACTTTTTTCGCATCTTCCACCGAATAGAGTAGAGGAGTGCTTACGCGTATCTCCTTGAAGAAAGGCAGCACGCTTTCCACATCACGGCGGAGCGACTCCATTTCCACACCGTCAATGATATTGGTACTTTGTACAATAATGTGTGTGTAGCCCTCTCCACGCAGTTGGAGTAGCGCATCCAGCGGGGTATTTTTGACAACGCCGCGTGTCTTGAGGCGGCGTATGATGATGCGCGAAGTATAGGCTTCGCGAAACTCCAGGTCGGGAAAAGCCTTGCGTGCTTGGGCATTGATAGCATCAATCGTCTGCGTACGTGTATCATCGTGCGTCGTGCCGAAGTGTACCATAAGCAATGCGGCCTTTTCGCCAGGTTTCATGCTTGCAAGCATATCGCTCGACACGAAGTTTCCCCCTTCGTGAGCGGAGCAGAAGAGAGAAATGGCAAGGAGCAGGGAAAGGAGAGATGTTTTCATAAATAAAAGTAATTACTGTTTTGTAAAATGATTGCTGTTTTTTTATTTCTTAAACCGTACCGACAAACTCACGTATACCGAGCGTCCCGGGCTGAGCGTGGAGAAGTTATTGTTCCAGGGGCGGTCATCTTTCTTGTCGAAGATATTCTCGATACCTACGCCCGGTTCCAGAACCACGGATTGCAGATTGAAGGTGTGGCGGGTATTCAAATCCCATTGCTGGAATTTGGGAGCGTAACCGTACGTTTGCGAGTAGCGTTCGCTTTGCAGGTGTCCGTGCACGTTTACGTTCAGGCGGTAGAAGCTCCAGGCGTGTTCCCACTGGCCGTTGATGTTCCCCATGTGCCTGACGCTTTTGTCTATGGGCGACACTTTGTAACTGCCGTCGGCTTGCAACTGCTTGGCCTCGGTGTCCATGTACGTGTATCCGCCGCCTGCCCTGAAGCCCGCGCCTAGGTTCAGGCTGGCGTTCAGGCTGATGCCTTTGGTCTTGGCTTTGTCCACGTTGTCGCGCTGGCGTATCTCGTCGAAAGCGGCGTGCTTGTCGTCCAGCCCCATGTCGTGTATCTCTTGGTCAGAGAGGGTGCGATAGTTTATCATGTCGTGGATGTCGTTGATGAATCCGGTGACGGACACGGAAATCCGGCGGTAGTTGTATTCCGCATTCAGTGAGTAGAAGTTGTTCTTTTCAGGCTTCAAGTCGGCGTTGCCCGTGGTGTAGCGGTTGCTGGTCTTGGATTCGTCGGTGGCGTAAAGTTGCGACAAGGTAGGCGTGCGGAAGCCTGCCGCGTAGGCGGCGCGCAGGTTCAGTCCGCCGAGTTTGTACATCAGCGACACATTTGGGGTGGCGTAGTTCTTGAAGTTCTCGTTGTAGATGTAGCGTATGCCTAGTACGGCTTGCAGGTTTAGGGGCAGCTTTATTTCATCCTGCGCATAGAAAGCGAGGGTGTACATGTGGCGGGAGTCGATGTTGTCCGATTCGCTCTCCAGCCCCTCGTTTACGTATTCTACGCCGGCAGACAGTTTGTTGCGGCTGCCCAGGCGGAAAATACCCTTGATGTTTCCGTTGTAGTATCGCACTTGTTTGCGGGTCACCCGGTCGCCCGGCAGATAGCTGCCCGATTTCTTGAAGTACATATAGTCCGACGAGAAATTGTCCGAGTAGAATTCCGCGTCGATGTAGGCCGAACGGTTTATCATGTACTTCATGCCGGCGCCATAAGTATAGGTCTCGTGTTTCAGATTGTAGGTATAGGCGTCTTTCTGCACGAACTGGCCTTTGCTTTTGGCATAGTAGGTGGCGTCCTGCGGACGGCGGGTTTTGTTATCATAATAAGTACCGCGCGCGTAGAACGACAGTTTGTCTGTGGCATTGAACACGAAACGCTGGTTTACGGTGTTGGAGTAGAAGCCTACGGAAGTAGGGCGTCCCGTTTCGTAGCCGTTCTCGTCAATGTTGTTGTTCTGCCAGCTTCCTGCCTGACGGCGCTGGTAGGAAGTATAAGAGGCGAACTTGCCTGTATTGACATCGGCATTGACGCTCTCCGTCAGTCGTCCCTCACCGGAGTAGTGAGTATAGCTGGATACGTTCACGGTGTTCCGGGCATCGTCCGTGATGATGTTGATAACACCGCCTATGGCATCGCTTCCGTACAGGGCGGATGCCGCGCCGTTCAGTATCTCGATGCGCTTGATGTTGGCCACGTTGATGCGCGTGTAGCGGTCTTCACCAGCCAGACGTCTGCCGTTTTCCAATATCAGTATGTAGTCCTCGTTGATGCCGTTCAGGCTCATGGTAGTGCCCATGCCGTTGGTGTAGGAAGAGATATTGGGCGTCAGCTTCACCAGCGCTTCTTCCAGCGTAGATACGTTGGCGCTGCCTATTTCTTTGGCCGTGATTACGGATACGGGAACGGGGCTGTCTGTCATGCGGCGGTGCGTACCGGTTCCGGTCACTACCACCTGGCTGAGGTTGCTGTAACTCTCCTCCAGCTTTACAAGGATGTTTTCTTCTTGTCCGTCCGCGGTGTATTTTTTGGGGGTGAAGCCGATGTAGGAGAAGCGCAGCGTGTGTTGTCCGTCGGGCAGATTGTCGATGATAAATTCTCCTTTTCCGTTGGTGGTGCATCCCGTCAGACTGTTGTCTACGCGGATATTTACCCCTGCAAGAGGCTCGTTCGTGTCGGCGCTCACCACCTTTCCGCTCAATGCGGTTTGGGCATGGAGCAGGGGTGTCAGGCAGCACAGTATGGCTGCCAATAAATAGTTGGTTTTCATTTATTGAAAAATGTAAGATTAATACTTGTCTTCCTGACCCCGGGAAGGCGTTGACTGTGTAATTGCCCAGGCAGGTTTCCTGACTCAGCCCTGCGGAAAACCACACCTTCCCGTCCCCGGTCTGCGATGGCTCAAACTGATGTTCGCTCTCACCAACAGCCGTCTGTAAGACAGTGGCATTGTTTTGAAGAATGTTTTCCGTATGCTCCGTTGCTGCAACAAGCAGGCGGAGCAAAGTGGCTTTACAGTAGCGGGCACTGTTCCGGTTTCGCACCGGATTCCCTTTTATACAACTCGTTGGAATAACGGAGTGTATCACCTAAGCGGTGACAAATATAAGTATTATCTCTGGAAAAATCAATTAGGAATGAATAAATGATGATGGCGTAACTAGTGGCCAATGACTTATGAGGATGGATTGTACCTGTCTGAAAAAAATAAAATTCTTACACTGTTTTGTTGTGTAATAGAGTAGTTTCTTTTTACGAAGAATAGTAGGTTATGATTAGAATGAGTTAATAAAAACCAATTTTGGATTCTACGGCAGAATTTTTAGTATATTTATTAACAATTTTCAGTTGTGATATAAATGACCTTGACTATTTTTTCAATGGTGCTGATTTATATGTGGAAGAATTGTTGAATGACAACGGCTGTACTACCTAGTACTGTGGCATTGTTTGCATTATTTAATGCTGGCTTAAAACCAATATTAAAGACTATAAAGATAACAGGACCGGATGCCCTTTTATTGTGATAGATGCTTACAATGAGGAAAGGGTGTTGAAATACAATGAGAGACAATTTAAAAAAATAGCAAAAATTATGATATACATGAAGCTTGTTAAATATCTGTTTTATATACTTATGCTATTGGGAGTAACGGGTGTATGGGCACAAAAGAGCGACATACGCTTGGGAAAATTACTCAATAATGGCGATTGGTTTACGCTGGAAGAGGAATATCCTATGATTAAAGATAGCGTGCAAACTCCTATGCTCAGATTAATGTCTGAAGCCTTATTGGGATATTATTTCAATCGCCCGGACGAAACGATAACGTGTGTAGACTCGTTGTTGCAACATTATCAAGCTGAACTCGGACTTGGAAATATAGCCTCTATGTTGCTTGTAAAATCTATTGTAGAGGCAAATAGGGGTAATTATGCCGTGGCTGCCGATATATTGAAGGATTTTACATCGCAGCTAAGGGAACAAGGTGTGGCAATGGATTACACTCAAATAGATGAAGCAGTCCAGTTTTACGACCGCTTCCGTAATTGCCCACCAATGAGCATAGAACTCCCTCAAAAAAATACTGTGATAGCAATGAGTAACGACAGCATCAGACTGAATATAAAAAACGATACAGTACAGAGGGGAACTAGCATGTATGTGTCGATAACAGTGAACAGTAAACAGTATAAAGCAATATTTGACATAGGTGCAAGTACCACTTTCATGTCGGAAGCATTTGCTAAAAAGACAGGTGTGAGATTGATTGCAGATTCTTTACAGATACATGGTGGTATAACGGTTTACGGACAATCGGGTATCTTGGACAGCATGCAGATAGGTGATATCATAGTAAGGAATATTCCTATAACGATAAATAAGGACACAACACTGAACAAGGTAGAAGATATTGACTTTCTTATTGGGGCAGATGTAATGGCATTGCTGGGAGAGATACAAATATTTCCTCACAATGGGAAAATAGTAATTCCCACATTGTTGACGGAAAAACCTGCAAGTGGCAGCAATATATACATGGACAATCGCTCTCTTATACTAAAAGGGGAAAGCTGTGGAAAATCATACAATTTCTTCTTCGATACAGGTAATGGCCTTGCCGCTCTATCTCATAATTTTTACGAAAGTAATAAAACAGAAATTGATGCAAAAAGTAAACGTGTTAGGAGACTTACGGGCGGAATTGGTGTTGTAGAGGAACGCGACATGTTAATTTTGCCCGAATGGTCGTTTCAATTTGGTGGAAGAAATGTAGTGCTCAAGAATATTGCAGTGGGGCTTGAAAATAACAGACTTGTGCCCTACGCAGGTAATATTGGAATGGCACTTATCAACCAATTTGACAAGGTGACTATTAATTTTGATAAGTGTTTTGTGATTTTTGAGTAAGATGTACTTATCTTGTTTGGCTTGTGGAAAAATGTTGTCTTTTAGCGTTTGGGTAATTTCTTTTATGTAGCCAAAGAGGAGCAATATTCTTTAAGGCTTTGATTTAATAGTTTGATTATTAATATAATATGCGGGTGCTCCTCTGTAGATGAGAAATACCCGCATATTTTTTCTGTCTCAGCCTTTCCTCTCCTTTTTTCCCTTATTGAATTAAGAAAATGGAGGACAAATGTTATGCTTCCGGCTGATACCCTTCACCGTTTTCCCAGGCATCGGCATCCCATTGCTCTTTCAGGTGATTCACCCAGATTGTGCGGATTTCGGGATAGCTGCCCAGAGCCTTGATACCGCAGCCGTCTTTGATACCGTGATCGGCATCGGCTTGGCCTACGGGATGGGCTTCAAATGTTCTGTCTACCTTGAAACCTGCTTTCTCCAGACGTTCGCGCCAACTGTACTCGTTGGTATTGAGTTCCACTTTATCCAAGCCTTTGTTTTCGGCTATCGCTTCGATGCCCCATAGGTCGTTGTGGGCATGGTCGCCGGCGATGGACATGAAAGGAGCGAGGTGTACGTTTACTTCATTTGGCTCCAGGTTATTGTCCTGGCAGTACTTCATCACTTGCGAATAGATGCAGCCGGGATAGTTGGCTATCATTTGGGCGGCAGGTACTACCGGGATGCGATCTGCAGCTTTCTCTTCCTCTTCTTTCGGCCAGAAAAGCATTTCTCCATAGTCTACAGTACCTACGAAGATATTTTTGTTTGTGGCAAGAGTATGCAAGGCGGTTTGGACTTCGGAGTATTTGGTGTTGGCATTGTAGTTCACATCAGGGTTACCGTGTCCCATCAGGAGAACGATGTTTTTCTTTTCGGCCAGTTTGTCTTTGTAGTGGTTGTAAAGCACCTGTGCCACTTCGTCCGTATCATCATCGGTAGAGAGCAGGTTGGCGCCTTTCAGCACGTCGATGTGCGGATACCAGTCAATCATAAAGTTTTTCTTGATATCGGTATTCATTAGAGAGAGGTATTCCTCGCCGGGAATGACGTGAAGCGACTGTACGGCTACGCGTGTATATCCTGCATCGCCGATGGCTTTCAGCCATTGGTCCAGTTTGTAGCGCGCTTCGCCGGTAGAAGCCTCTGCACGGCCGATGCAGGTACGTGAGGTGAAAGACATATAGATGTCTGTTTGAGGGAACTGCTTCCGGAAGTCGGCGATGATTTCGTTGTAAACGTCCAATGACTCATTATAAGTGCTTCCGAAAGTACAGAGTAGGATGGCGGTGTCATACTTCTTGGTTTCGGCTACTACCCTGGTTGCAGGGTTTACGGTACTTTCTGCATCGTCGTCATCGCTACAGGAGGTGAATCCTGTGCAAGTTGTGGCTGCTACGAGAGCCGCCATCAGATAAAACTTGAAATTTTTCATACTTTGTTTGTAAATTGATTAATAAAAAAGATGTTTTTCTCTATTTTGCTCCGCCCCCGTTCTTGAACTTTATAAGCGCCGATGCGTAGAAATTCCTTCCCGGCGTGCTGGTAGCCCGGTTACGTCCGAAAGGAGTGCGGTCTACGTAGTTGAAGAGGTTGTCTACACCTATGTTCATTGTCAGCGTCCAGTGCCGCATCTTCATTAGGGTATGGGCGGTGTTGATGCGCCATGTCTGGAAGCCGTCGGCATCGTTGTCGTTGACGTAGTGGCGGGTCGACTGGTATCGGCCGTACACTCCCAAGCCGAGGCGGTAACAGCGCCACGTGTGCTGCCAGGTGGCGTTGAGCGTGGCATTATGGTTGGATGTGGCGTCGATGTAGAGGTACTTCATGTAGTTATCGCCCGTATCGGCGGCATACTGCGCTTTCGGATCGGCATAGCTGTACCCACCGCCCAGCATGATGTCTTTCGTGGGGCGGTAGTTGAAGGTGAAGTCTATGCCATAGATGCGGGCTTTCGTGAGGTTGGTGTATTTCTTGCTTTTCTCTATTTCGAGGAGCTTTTCTTCGGGGGTGACTTTTATCTCTACCAGCTCTATCATGTTGCGGATGAAGTTGGCATATCCGGTCAGGCTCGCCTGGAACTTGTTTCCTGCATACTCCACGCTGATGGAAGTGTATTGTGAGGTTTGTGCCTTGAGGTCTGTATTGCCATGATAGGCGGTGAGGGAGCTGCCGCCGATGCTGCCTGTGTGTTCATAATAGAGCTCTTTGATGGTAGGCGCCTTGAAGCCCATGGCATAGGAAGCGCGCAGGTTGAAGTTACCGGCTTTGTAGAGTGCGGATACTTTGGGGCTGAGGTTCAGTCCGGTTTCCTTGTGTTGCGTGCCGCGTACGCCGGCAGTCAGTATAAGGTTGCTTGTGGCAGTCCACTCTTCCTGCGCATAGGCGGCGAGCGTATAGACGGAAGCGATGTCGCCTGCTATGTGGTGAGGCGATTCCAGACGGTTGTACTGGTACTCTATGCCGGTATTGAGGATGTGCCGGTCGCCGAAGTAAAAGATACCTTTTACCTGTGCCAGCACTTGTTGCTGTATGCTCTGCTTGATACGCTGGCCGGGGTAGTAGGTGATGCGGTCGCCGTCTTTGAAGTAGTCGGTGATGTCTTTCAGCTTATAGTCGTAGAAGTAACCGTAGCGACCGTAAGAGAGGTCGGCGGTGAGGTAGTTGCGCCCGTTCAGCTTGTACCTGCTTCCGGCGGCAAAAGTATAGTTGCGGTAGTAGAAGTCGTTGGGCAGGTACTTCCACGGGCCGTGCGTACGCATCACCCAACGTTCGTAGTACGTTCCTTCGGCGGTGAGGTTCAGTTTTCTGTTTACCTGCCATTCCAGATTCTCGGAAAGAGTGTAGTTGCTGGAACGGTTTACGGTAAGCATGGTGGAACCGGGCTTCAGTTGGTTCTGATCCCATTGCATATCCGTATTGCGCCAGCCGTCGGTGTGCCGGAAGTTGATACCGGTCACCGATTTCAGTTTGCCGTAGTTGAAGCCGAAGCTGGCGCTTTGCCGTACATCGCCATGCTCGCCCACACGGGTGGTGCTGGTGAGTTCCATTTTCTCTCTGCTCCGTTTGGTAATGATATTGATGACTCCGGCAATGGCATCGCTGCCGTAAAGTGAAGAAGCGGCGCCTTTCACGATTTCGATGCGCTCTATGTTGGCGGGATTCAGTTGGTTGAGGTCGTTTTGTCCGCCGATGTCCCCGTTCATGCGCTTGCCGTTTATCATGATGAGGATATAGTCGTTGTTCAGCCCGTTGAGCTGGATATGGCTGCCCATGTCGCCGTCATGGAAGGTGAGGGAAGGGCTGAGCCCGCTGAGAAGGTCGTCTATGCTGCGCGCCTGATATTGATCCAGCGCTTTTCCCGTGAGCACCTCTGTCTGCACGGGGGCGTCTTTCAGGTAGTGCTCGGTTCCCGTACCTGTTACCACTACTTCGTTGAGCAGTAACGAGAGTTCTTTCTCATCTTTGTTTTTAAGGATACTTTGTGCCGGGGCGGATTGCATCACACCGCACAGCAGTACCGCTTCAAGCCAATACTTGTGCTTCATCGTCTACCGATTTTTTCGTTGATAAAACAAAACGGCACTTCGCTTCTGTGTGCGAAAGGTAATGGCCCGAAAGAGTAAAATAGGAATCCTATCGTATCAGTATAGGGGACATCGCTTCTAATCCTGGAAGCTCAGTGCTCAAGTTACGGAAGTTGGTAGGTATTCTGGCTCTCCTCTGCTTGTATTACCTTCCCATCGCGTTGCCGCGACAGTGGCTTTTGCGGATACAAACATCTTTTATTGAGGATTACAGCTGCAGGTACAGCTCCGGTTTTGCACCGGATTCCCTTGCATCGGCAGGCGGATATGCCTTCCCGATTGCCAATTCCGGGGGTAAAGATAAAGACTTTTTATATATTATTCAGCTTTTTCTTCCTGATTATTTTCTTTTTTCTTCATTTTGTCTTTCTATCGGTAGTATTCCTCTGCTTTTGCAAGTGTTTCCGGCTTGCCGATGTCGAACCAACGGCGGTCCTGAAGCGGATAACCCTGTATGCAGGCTGTTTCGCACACGGATAGATAAAAAGGAATAATGGAGAACTTCCCTTCCCATTGTCTGCTTTCCATATAGCGGAAAAGGGAAGGGGATATGACGTGAATGCCACCGAAAGCCATTTCCTTGTATTGCCTTTCTTGGAAAGAGAATCCTTCGGGCTTGGTTTCACCGGTGGATTTGTTTATCCAGCCGTGCAGGCGGTTGGCATCGTCCAGCAGCAGGTAGCGTGATGTCTGTCGTTGACTGACGAGCAGTGTAGCCTCTGCATTGCTTTCCCGATGATGCCGGTAAAGCTCTGCAAGATTGATGTCGGAAAGGATGTCGGCATTGTGCACCAGGAACGGTTCGTTGCCGTCCAGAAACGGACGCGCTTTCTTTATCCCGCCGCCTGTGTCGAGCAGCATATCCCGTTCGTCACTGAGGTGGATAGTGATGCCGAAATCGTTATTGGCGCGGAGAAACTCGATAATTTGTTCTCCAAAGTGGTGGATATTGACCGTAATGTCATTGAATCCGGCTTCTTTCAGCCGTAAAATCACCCGTTCCAGCATCGGCTTTCCGGCTACGGAGACGAGCGCTTTTGGGGTGTGGTCTGTCAGCGGACGAAGACGGGTTCCCAGTCCGGCGGCAAATATCATTGCTTTCATAAAATAATAGGATGACGGGCAGTATTACTGTTTCGCGCTAAAATTCTGTTCTATGTTCTGTTCTCTGTGTATCAGGTTCACTTGTACGCCGAACTTCTTGTTGAGGTGTTCGGCAAGGTGTTGGGCCGAATATACGGAGCGGTGTTGGCCGCCTGTACAGCCGAAACATACGGACAGGTTGGTAAATCCCCGTTCCATATACCGTTTCACGGATGCATCTACCAGCCCATATACGTGTTCGAGGAATACGGCGATTTCCCCATCCTCTTCAAGGAAGCGGACAACGGGTTCGTCGAGACCGGTGAAAGGCTTGTAACGTTCGTATTTGCCAGGGTTGTTTACGGCACGGCAGTCGAATACGAAACCGCCGCCGTTGCCGGAAGAATCTTCGGGGATACCTTTTTTATAGGCGAAACTGGTGACTTTTACTACCAGACGACGCTTTTTCAGGTCGTCGGTGAATTGTTTCAGTTCGGTCAGCCTGTGCAGGACTTTACAGAGATACGGATATTCGGGGTAAGGCTCCTGCAACAACTGGCGCAGGTTTTCAATGGCGAAAGGCACGCTTTGGATGAAGTGGGGCTTCTTCTCGAAGTAACCGCGGAAACCGTATGCGCCCAATACCTGCATGGTGCGGAACAGTACGAAATGACGGAGCTGGGCATAGAAATAGCTCTCATCCACCGGCTGGTATTTGCGCAGGGCTTCGATGTATTCTTTCAGAAGTTCTTGGCGCAGGCTGTCGGGATAATTGGCCTTGGCTTGCCACAGGAATGAGGCCACGTCGTAGTAGACAGGCCCTTTACGTCCGCCCTGAAAGTCGATAAGCCAGGGTTCGCCATCCTTAATCATCACGTTGCGGCTTTGGAAGTCGCGATACATGAAAGTTGCGGAACTGCTGCGGAGAAGCACGTCTGCCATTTTCTGGAAATCATCTTCCAGGCGGTCTTCCTGAAAGTCCATGCCCGTTGCCTTGAGGAAACAATACTTGAAGTAGTTCAAGTCCCACAGAATGCTACGGCTGTTGAACTCAGCCTGCGGGTAACAGTAGGAGAAGTCCATGCCGTCGGCTCCGGCAAATTGCACGGCAGGCAGCAGGCGCATGGTCTTACGAAGCAATTGCTTCTCCTCTTCATCGAATACGCTTGTCTTGCGTCCTTTTTCGATGGCGTTGAACAGAAGCGTATCTCCTAAATCTTCCTGCAAATAGTAAATATTGTCTTCGGAACGGATAAACACTTCGGGCACGGGCAATCCTTTTCCGCGGAAATGCTCTGCCATATAGAGAAAGGCACGGTTTTCCTCAACGGATTCGCCGCTTACCCCTATCAGCGTAGGCGTACCTTTGAGGCGGAAATAGCGGCGGTTTGAGCCGGAAGAGGGAAGTTCGTCAATGGCTTCGGGTTCGTGCCCAGTATGTGTAATGTAGAGTTTTTTAAGTTCTTCGATTATCATAGCGTTTTTTATATTTGGCAGCTAAGATAAGACTTTTACCGGATATATTATTACCTTTGTCCGACAAAATCCATAACAGCCCTTTTATACTTCATACCTTATACCTAAATAACATGCGTCGCGTTTCTCAGTTTCTCATAGCAGCCCCCACATCGGGTAGCGGAAAGACCACCGTAAGCCGCGGACTAATGGCTTTGCTGACACAAAAAGGATTGGCGGTACAGCCTTTTAAATGCGGTCCGGATTATATCGATACCAAATATCATACGGCTGTATGCGGACGTGCATCCATTAATCTGGATACGTTTATGGCTTCCGGTGAACATGTGTGCGAACTCTATGCACGTCATGCCGTTTCTGCGGATGTCTGCATTGTGGAAGGGATGATGGGAATGTTTGACGGATATGATCGCGACCGGGGCTCTTCGGCGGAGATAGCTCAGTTGTTGCAACTTCCAGTCGTGCTGGTGGTGGATGCCAAGTCTGCCGCTTATTCAATGGCTCCTTTGCTGTCGGGATTCATCCATTTTCGTCCGGATATACGGATTGCGGGGGTGATATTCAATCGTGTAGGGTCGTCCCGCCATTATGAAATGCTCAGGGAAGTGTGTGCCGAGGTAGGCATAACCTGTCTGGGGTATCTTCCAAAGGAGAAAGTGCTGGAGCAGGAATCACGTTATTTGGGACTTGATTTCAGTCGATCCAAAGGCACGGATGCCATCGGTACTCTGACAAGGTTATTGGAGCAATGCGTGGATTGGAAACTGCTGCTGGCGAAGACAGCGGTTCCGTTGCGGGAAACGCGGGAAAGGGATAAGGAGTTTGTCGGCGGTAGGAAACCGGGCAACCTGCGTATCTTGGTGGCACGTAACGAGGAGTCTTTCTCTTTCATTTATGAAGAACATCTGGAGATGTTGCGCGGAATGGGCAATGTCTCTTTCTTCGATCCGGAAAAGGATGTCCCCATAGCGCAGGACACCGATTTGTTGTACTTGCCGGGCGGGTATCCAGAAAAACATTCTATGGCGCTTGCCGGGGCCCGTCAGGTGAAAGAATCCGTTCGGGAGTATATAGAACGCGGCGGAAAGACGCTGGCGGAGTGTGGCGGAATGATTTACCTTTCGTATGCCATAGGTTATGATAAACGGGAGCATGAGAGCGGTGGCAGCGGGTTCGACAGAATGGCGGGTGTGTTTCCTTTTTATATCTCCAATGAGAGTGAATATCGGAAACTGACGTTGGGGTATCGCAGCTTCGACTATAAGGGGCAGCGTTTGCGGGGGCACGAGTTTCATTATACGCAGTTCGGCAAGTTGGGGACGGCTCCCGATGACAGTAAGAAAGAGTTGTATATGCCGCCTACCGTCGTGCAGGTGTATAATGCCAAAGGGCAACCGGTGAACACGCCCGTATTCCGCTACAAGAATACGATAGCAAGTTACACGCATCTTTATTGGGGTGAAACGGATATAATGAGGTTATTTGAATAAGCATACGCTGAAAGATGAAAAAAGTATATACCCGTACGGGAGATAAAGGAACCACCGGCATTCATGGCGGAGCGCGTGTTCCCAAAGATGATATTCGCATCGAGGCAAACGGCTGTCTGGACGAACTGAATGCCGTAATAGGAATCGTACGTTCCATGCTTCCTGCCGAAGACAATTGGCAGGAACTGCTGCATACCATTCAAAGAGAACTGATGGTAGTGATGAGCCATGTAGCTACGCCCGATGGCGTGTTGAACCCCAATCTTCTTTCTGCCGCCGAACTGACCGTACGCTGCGAACAGGAAATGGATGCCATGACTGCCGGACTGAAGGAGAATGGCTATTTTCTTCTGCCGGGTGGTACGCCTGTTTCTGCGCAACTACATTTTGCCCGCACAGTGGCAAGGCGTGCCGAGCGACGCTTATGGACACTGCATCGCCAAGCTCCGCTGAATGAGGATATTTTGCGTTTTGTGAACCGTCTGTCAGATCTCTTCTTTGTCATGGCGCGTACGGAGATGCAGCGGCAGGATTGGCCGGAAGAGAAATGGCAGGAATTTACTTATAAGAGGAAAAGACTGTAAGTTTTTCTTAATTTCCGGGTGCTGATTTGTTAACAACAGCGTATTCCTATTAAACCATGTTATAAGTAGGACCACAGCCCTCCGATAATTTGGAGATTCCCGAAATGTCCGTATATTTGCAATGTGTTTTTCATAGTATTAGATTTAAGGTTAACAAGAAGATTGGCTGTCTGGGATAGATAGCCTTTTTTTATGCCTCTATGTCACCTGTCTTTATGTTACTTCGTTTATAGACTCTCCTTGTAGTGTACACCGCCCACGCACCGTATATGATTACTTGTATCCACAGCGTCAGCATCTGAGGCCAGATGTCGGCAAGGCTGCCGCCCATTGAATTTAATTTTACGAAAGCGAGTACTGCGGGGGCCACAGGGAAGACGTAATGCGCCGCTTGCCAGTACCAGGGCATCAGTTCCAGCGGGTAAGACACGCCGGAAAGGAAGATGTAACCCACAGAAAAGAAGGCTATCATCAGCAGTGGGGCTTCGGAGTCGGTAAACCAGCGGGACACGGCAAGCGCAAAGAAACTCGTGGCAAGCAGGAAAGGAATCATCATAGTGACAATGTCCCAACCGCTTCCTATATTGGGAATGCTGAAAATATGCGGCAGCAGTCCCAACAGGAACATGGAGAACACAACATACAGCATTACATATACGAAGGTTCTTCCCGATACGATGCACAGCATATCTTTCAGGAAACGGGCTCTCATGCTGTGAATGCCTTTCCGCCGCTGTTCCGCTTCTTCGCCGGTAAGCATGGCAATCACCATCAGCATTGTCTGGAAGATGATGACAATCATTACGGCGGGAATCAGGTAAGAACCGTATCCTTCGGTGTAATTGTAAAGGGCCGTTCCCGATACGCTGACGGGAGTGGACGACGCAACGGCCAACAGACCTTGCGGCGGCAGGAATACTGTTCCGGCACGCCGGTGGGCATCGTTTACGGCAAGCATCACGCGCGAGCTTGCTTCTTGCAATCCCTTGAAGTTGAGGAATGCGTCCGTGGCGGCATACAGGGTGAATACGGAAGTCTCGCCGCGCGCTACATGCGTCTCGAAGTCGGAAGGGATGTAGAGTATACCGGTAACCTCGCCTTTTTTCATCCACTTGCGGGCTTCGAGGATATTGGGCGTTTGGGCATAGACCGAAGTCTGCGGGGCGGCATCCAGCCATCGTACGTACTCCCGGCTGAGTGCGGAGTGGGAGAGGTCTACTACGGCAACCGGTGCTTTGCGTACCAGATTGGGAGCATACATATAGTTGTAGAGTAAGCCATAAAGGAAGATTCCCCCTGCCAGCACCAGCAGGATGGCGGGATTGGTGGCAATGGCTTTCCATTCGTGGCGGATGACATTGCTCAGGGATGCTTCCGTGCCGGGCGATGTACCGGATGATATACCGGACTGTATATCGGTCGCTGCAATGCCGGACAATGCTTTGTCTCCGATATGGAGAGTTTCTTCGCTTTCCTTCCTCCTCAGTATCCACCACTTCAATAAAGGCAGAATCAGTATGGCCAGCAGCAGGAATACCAGTAGTACAGCCACCGATTGCCAGAAATAAGCAAACCCCGCACCGAAATAAATCATAGCCTGTGCCGCTTCGGTGAAGTGCCGTACCGGAAACAGGTAGGACGCCGCATGCACCGGTGCATACATTGCCGTTACCGGAAATGTCACTCCCGACAGTGTAGCTCCCAAAGAGCCTACCATTGACACCACGCTGATGATATAGGCTATCTTGGGAAAGATAGAGAATATCAGCACCGCCAATGCCTGCGTAGCCATGATAAACAGTACCGTTACGATGTTCATCAGCCACAAGCTGCCTTGAAACGGTATGTTCATCAGTCCGAACAACACGTAGTTTGCCAGTATGCCTATAACGGAGAACATAACGGTGTAGGGCAACAGCTTTCCTGCGACGGCAGTCAGCATATCGGCATTCCGCAGATTAGCCGGGTCTTTTCCTGCGGGTGTGGCAGCCCCCATCCATTCTTGCGTTGTCCCGAACTTGAATTCGCTGCCTATGGTATACACCGTTACAAGTAGAATCAGTATCTGGAATAGAACGAAGAAAAACGGCTGGCTCAGATAGATAGAGTAATCCATATCCGGATTATAAAGCGGATGTGTATTGGCTTCTACCGGAAGAAGGAACGTCTGTATCTGTTCCTGCCCCACACCCAATGCTTCAGCCTGTACAACGATGGGCGACAGTGCTACGGGGGCGAGTGTGGTTTCAAATGCTGCCATCAGTTCGCTTCCTACCGAAAGAAGGGCGTAATGGTAATAGTAAGTCAGCGTTGCACCCGTCCCGCTGACTGTTTTCTGCTCAAACTGCGGCGGGATGGATAAGTAGCCGTATATCTCCTTCCGTTGCAATGCCTGTCGTGCAGAGGCTTCGTCCGTAAAGTGCTCCGTAACCCGGAAAGTAGGTGTGGCTGCAATGCGCCGTGCTATGGTACGTGAGGCTGCCGTATTATCTTGGTCTACAATGCCGATAGGAATATTCTCCATCTGTCCGTTTCCGAAAATGGTAGCCATAAAGAACAGGCAGAACAAGGGCAGGAGGATGCACACGCCGAAATAGAGACGGCGTGAGGTGATACGGTGACATTCGCGGAAGAGGACATTATATAATAAATTCATAATAAGAAATTTGTATGGTGAGATGATTGGCGCTTCAACTCTGAACGGTATCGACTTGGGTGATGACAGACTTTTTTCAAATAGGGTGATGACGGATTTTTTAGACATAAGAACAAATAAGAAAACATTAGCATATGTTATAATCATGAATATGTTCTTTTGTTCTTATGTCTGAAAAAGATTGTCCGGTTTCCCTTCTTTCCTTTTTATACTTTATTTACGATTGCCGACATTCCCGGTCTAAGCCCTTCCACCGCTTGTACAGGTCGTGCATGTATCTCGAACGTCTGCATATCGTAACTGCCTGTCTGCTTGGTCGATTTCCAAGTGGCGAAACTTCCCAGCGGACTGATGTAATAGATGCGGAACTCTATGTCTTTCTTGCCGAGGGCAGGAATGTCCGCTTTGAAAGTGCCGCCCATTTTGAACTGTGGCATCAGGTCTTCCCGGATGTTCAGGACTACGTGTGCATCGCTCATCACCACCAGGCTCATGATAGGCGTGCCCGGAGCCACCAGCTCGCCGCGCTTGGGGAAGATAGTGGCTATCTGTCCGTCTTCGGGAGCAGTGAGCCTGGAGTCTACAAGAAGGGCGGAAACTTCATCCACCGTGCTGCGTGCGGCATCTACAAGGCTACGTGCGGCTGCGCGGTCTTCGCTTTGCGCGCCGTCCACAGCCATTTGATATTGCTGGTATGCCGCGCGTTCGGCAGCTTGTGCAGCTTTGTACATGGCTTCTACTTCGTCCTTTCGTTGCGAAGTAACCACACTGTCTTTATAAAGGGTGAGGATGCGCTGATAGGTGGTTTGGGCAAGCGTCAGGTCGCTTTGCGTCTTATTCCAAAGCTGCAAGGCTGTAGCGATAATCTGCCTGCGCGTTCCGGCATCAATCTTTTTGTTCTGTTCCTGCGCCACCTGTTCCAAAGCATTTACCTGACGGTATTTGGCTTCGATAGTGGGACTGTTGATGACAACGAGCGTGTCACCCGCTTTTACCCAATCTCCCTCTTGTACGAGGAAAGAATCTACACGCCCCGGCAGTTTTCCGCTGATGCGTATCTCCGTGGCTTCTACCTGCCCTTGCAGCACCATTGGCTGCCGGCTCATAAGTGACATTCCGATAACCGATACTCCTACGGTAACGATTAATACGACGATGAATGCGATGCTGATGGTTTTATTGCTGATATTCATTTAATTTAAGTATAAACTATAAAGTACGGTGTATCCAAATACACTTGATGTTTCTTTTTAGGTACGGATTATACGAAATAAGGAAAATCTGAGTTTTCCGTGTAATCCTCATTGCACAGCCTGTTTCTCAATTTTTAATTCTCAACTCTCAAATTACTAAGTTTCCCGAATTCTTCCGGCGTGCCGCAAAGCGCCAGCAGATTCATCAACGCCACGTCATACTCGTAATAGGCTGCCAGTCGGGCCACGCGTACGGTTGCCAGCATCGTTTCTGAATCTATTACTTCGGTGCTTGTTGCCATGCCTTCAGTGAACGATTTCTTGCGGATGCGCACTAACTCTTCACTCAGTTCGATGGTTGTGTTCAGGGCACGAACATTATCCTGTGCTTTCTGCATCTGCGTGTAGAGTTTGTCGATACCCACACTTAAATCGTCTTTGGCTTTTTCCTGCCCTATGGAGAGGGTCTGTTGGGCTATCTTGGATTGGCGTATCCGTTTTTCCCGTGCCAGACCGTCAAAGAGATTCCAGGTGAATCCTACTCCTATCATGGTGCGGGGGATGAGGTTGCTTTGGATGCCGTGGGCATATAGCGTCTGCTTGCCGAATACGGCGATGTCCGGCAGGTAGCCGCTCTGTTCGATACGGAGCTGTTGTTTGGCTATATGCGATTGCAACTGCAATTGGTTGACGGTATAGTTTTCGGTTTGCATGGTTTGCAGGAACTCCTCTTTTGCAGGTAGCACGGCGTTTATGAAAAGCGGGGAAACGGGCTGTATGCTGCAAGTATCCGTTATGTTGAGCAACGTACGCAAAGCGTTTTGCAGAACGGCTGTTTCCTTTTGCGAGGCTTCCAGCGAGCGTTGCGCTTCGTCCATGTTCACTTGCGCAAAGAGGCGTCCGGCCTTGTCTATCATTCCGGCGGCTTCCAGTTTCAAGGCATTTTCGTAATGACGTTTCAGGCTGTTGTAGGTGTCTTGGCGTACGCGCACCACTTCTTGTGCCAGACGCAGTCCGAAATAGCTTTCTGCTAAGAGGACACGCTGCGTGGCGTCTGTCTGTTCGCGGTTCTCGCGGGCGATGTCAATCATTGCATTTCCTATCTTTCCGGCACGGATGCGCTTTCCGCCGGAAAACACGATCCATTCGGCGGTCAGACCTACCGTGGTGAGGTTACGGGGTGCGAGCGGAAAGGCGAGGGTGTGGCTGCCTATCTGGTCGAGGATACTGCTGATAAATTGGTCGTCCGGTACGAGGTTGTGAACAAAGTCTTTGGCAGGGTCGGTAAATTGCGACAACGGTTGCTTCACTTCTATCTTTTCGGACAGGTGTACGAATGTGCCCGCACCTTGCAGGCTCGGATACCAAAGGGCGTTCAGTTTGTCACGTTCCGTCCGTGCGGTCTCGATACCCTTGTCGGCTATCTTCAGGCTTCGGTTTCCCTGCTGCATCTGCCGAAGGGCATCATCGAAGCTCAGGGAGAGGGTTTGCGCCGTTGCGGAAACACTTGCTCCCAAGAAGATGATGAGTAAGATTTGTTTCATATATTAAGTTTTTCGTTTAGGTTGGAATAATAGTCTTTCAAACACTCTTTGCGAAAGATTGTTCGTTCGTATATTGCGTAAAAAACTAATAAAGCAGATTTATGAATGAAGTAGAAACAAAAGATGTGGGCACAACGGATTTGTCTGCCTACATGATGAAAGTGATTGAAGAACTAAGGCGTGACAGGAAGCCGCCGGCAGTACATATTTATACTTGTACGCTCCGCTCTTTCATCCGTTTTTCCGACAATGGAGAGGAGGAGTGCTCCATGCCGATGCAGGAAGTCTTCACACCCGGTCGCCTGAAAGAGTACGAACAGTGGATGTTGCTCCGTAAACTGACGCAGAACACCATATCCACCTACATGCGTACTTTGCGTGCCGTTTACAACCGTTGGATGCCGCCCGGCACGGCGGAACACAATCCGAGACTCTTCGATGATGTCTATACCGGTGTGGTGTCGCAGACCAAGCGTGCGCTCACTGCCCGCCAGATGGAACAGTTGCTGGAAGCCGACCTTTCCGGTCTTTCTCCGCAGCAGCAGGCGGTACTTGCTTATTTTCTGCTGATGTTCTTGCTCCGCGGCATGCCTTTTATCGACCTTGCCCATTTGCGCAAGCGCGATATGCAGGATGGCAGGATAACCTACAGCCGTCATAAGACGGATAAGCCGATAACGGTACGCATTCCCCGTGAGGCTCTTGCGCTGATAGCGAAGTACGCCGACAGGCATTCTGCATCGCCCTACCTTTTCCCCATACTCGATGCGAGGATACGGGACGGCTGGCAGTCGTACCGCAATTATCAGGATGCCCTTCGGCATTTCAATCGCAAGTTGGGGCAGGTGATGAGCCGCTTGCTGCCCGGTGTACGGGTCAGCTCATACACGGCCCGGCACACATGGGCTACACTTGCTTTCCATAGCGGACAGCCGGTGGGGATTATCAGTCAGGCTTTGGGGCATTCGTCCCTGCGGGTGACGGAAACCTATCTCAAGCCTTTCGGCAATGAGCTGGTCGATAAGGCAAACAGGCAACTGATAGCTTCCGTTAGAAAATGTAAATGGAAAAATGAAACAGAATATAGGGCAGGATTATAAGCCGGAATTACTTATCAAGTAACGGTGTTGTTAACGTTGTAAATATATGCTAAATTTTACCAAATGCCAATTAATTGTTAGAAAAAGTTTAATTAAATCTTGTATTTAGTTCTGAAGTCCGCAAATCCCACCTTATAAAATACATATTGCCCCGTTCGTATTCCGTATAAGATATACGAACCCCTTTCCCCGCTTCGGATGTAAAAGCGGAGCCGAAACCTCGACAGTTGAAAGATGGAATTTATAGGGGTAATAACAGCTGAATCATGTACAGATTCCACGAATTGTACACTCTTCTCTTCGTATGCCGGCCATTACTTGATAAGTAATACCCTATATACTATTATGTCCATGCTATCAGCACAAAAATTATTGGCTATATTGTTCCTATTAGCCCTCTCTTTTCCCGTTTGCGGACAGGAAAATATCCGTATTACCCATACTGCATTTTTTCGTTTTGACAAGACAGACATTGATATTGCTTATGCTGATAATCGTAATGTGCTTAACTGCTTAGGAACTCTTTTATCCGATTCTTTTCATGTGTCCTTTATAGATTCAATTCATTTATATACCTATGCTTCTCCCGAAGGACGAGAGAAATACAATGTACAACTCTCTGTTCGACGTGCAGATACCATGCAACGCTATCTTGCCGATAACTATCCTTTGTTGTCATCCGTTCCTGTCTCTCTTTTTCCGCAAGGTGAGAACTGGGACGGGCTGCGAGCATTGGTTTCGGCAGATACAGCTTTCAATGAACGTGAAGAGGTATTGATGATACTTGATAAAGTGCATAATCCTGCCCGTCGTGAATCTCTGCTTAAATTCCTGAACGGTGGCAAAGCCTTCAGATATATGCAACAACATATTCTTCCGTTATTACGCAATGCCATGATTTGTATTGTTTGGATAAAAGGGTGTTTGAATTCGACAGCGCTTTCTGTATCTTTATGCCGAATGAAAACTGTTGGCGAAATGATAGAGACAGCAGGTTCTGTATCAAATTATCTGCCTGCTCCTACACCTTATATATATGTTCTTCCCAAAACTTCCGATAGATATTCCGCTTTGAAAACAAACCTCGCTGCATGGGCAATTGCTTCTGTCAATTTGGCCTATGAGATACAGATAGGTCACCGTTTTTCTCTTGATTTGCCTTTAGTGTGGAGTTCATGGGACTTGACACGTACTTCTGCCTTACGAATCGTCCTTTTTCAGCCGGAACTGCGTTATTGGTTTTCCAAACCGGGACGAGGGCATTTTCTCGGCCCGCATATACACATTGCTCGTTATAACCTGAAATGGAAAGAATATCGTTATCAGGATACTGGCTATCCTCTTTGGGGTGTAGGATTTAGTTACGGCTATACTGTTTCATTGACCGCTCTTTGGGGAGTGGAGTTTAATTTGGGTATGGGTTATGCAAACAGTCGTTATAAAACTTTCCTTAATATGCCGAATGGTGCGTTGTGTACTATTCGTCCGCTACGTTATTGGGGTGTCACCAATTTGGGACTGTCATTCATTTATAAACTGTCGAAACCATGAAGAAGATTATTATAAAAGGAAAATACCTTCATAAATCGTGCATTCCGATTTTATATTTACTGCTGCTGTTTCTTGGCGGTTGTATTCACCAATACCCTGATGAAACCCCAACGGAAAATGTCTCTTTGGAAATGGAACTCTTATTGGATGGTGAGTTTATTCCTTTACCTGCCATTACGAAAACCGATGAAGGTGTTGTGAATGAAAGTTATGCTTCCCGCGTTATCGTTGAAGCGCGCAGAGCAGGAGAATCTGTCTCTACCGTACGAGCTGTGACGATAGTCAATGAAGAAAAGCTGACGGGAGCCCAAATAACTCTTCCTTCGCCTCTGATTCTTAATCCTGCTTTTTACGACCTTACAGTTTGGGTAGATTATACGCGAACAGAGACGCTATCGGATACATATTATGCTACGGAGGACTTCTGTTCCGTTTCTTACCTGCTGCCTTATGAAGATGACTACTGCCGACGGGATGCTTTCTATGGTAATGCATCCGTGGATTTGACAGAACAGGAAGGAGAGTATAAGGTACGGATAAATCTAAAGCGGCCGTTGGCGTATTACCGTATTATTGCCACCGATGTGCAGCAGTTTCTGAATAAACAATATGCCAATGGTCATTCCGGTATAGGAGAATATGAAATCATCGTGAACTATCAATATTTTCTCGTAACCCATTTGAATATTATTACGGGTGAGCCGATAAATTCTGCTCCCGGTTTTAGTTATACCCGCCAGATAAAGCTTACCGATTCAATGGCGGAGTGTGAACTTGCTGCCGACTATTTACTTGCGGACGATAAAAGTTCTATAATAACGGTGAGCCTTGCTGTGACAGATGGTAAAGAAGTATTGTTGAGCCGGACCACTGACTTGGAAATACCTTATCGGCGCGGATATACTACTACTGTGGAAGGCGCTTTCCTTTCCAGGAACAGCGGGAATGCTTCAGGTGGAATAAATGTCGGTGTGGACGGTGACTATGAGGGAGAAATAAATATCAATGTGTCTCATTAATGTATTAATTACTAATTTATTAACTAAAAACTTTTATTTATGCAAACAAAACAATTGATTTTCAGTCTGATTGCTATAACAGCAATTTTGTTTGTCTCTTGCTCGGAACGACAATCGGCAACGGGGACAGAAGTGAGCGGAACCCAAATCTTCACTTTTAGCTTGGCTACAGAGGGAGATGTACAAACACGTGCCGCTGCGCCTACGGTGACAGGATATAAATTACAGTATTTCCTGCAAGTCCTGAATGCAGACGGAAATGCGATAGAAGCATCTTCCGATAATAACGAAACAGGTACATTCAGTGTAGAGTTACCTGCGGGTGTGGCTTATACCTGTTTGTTTTGGGCGCATTACATTCCGGATGCCGGCGGTGAAAATGAGTTTTTTGATACAACAGACCTTAAGGCTGTGACTTTAAAGAAGCATCTGACGCATGCCGACCAATGTCAGGCATTTTGTGCTACTGCATCAATAACGGTCGGTCAGGCATCGGGGGTTCACTCGATAGTTTTGAGGCGTGCTGTGGCACAAGTAAATATCAAGAGCAATGAAAAGATGGAGAAGTATTCCAAACTGACAGTAAGTTATACCAATGTTCCCAATACTTTTAATGTATCGGACAATACGGTTTCTTCTGCTGGCAGTGTTACGGATCCGTCTGCTTTTGAAGTAACCGATTTTACGGCAAATGCCGGTGCAGATGGCAGATTTACGTACCAGTCGGTTTATTCATTTGCTTCGGCAGATGGTGCCGGAAGTATGTTGAGTCTGGAGATAGATACTTATAACAGCGCAAATCCGGGTACTCCTTTGCAGAGCGTGACTATCGACCACGTGCCTACCAAAAAAAACTATAAGACCAATGTGGTGATTAGTTTTAATCCGGCAACTCTTACGCATACTTACACTTGTGATTTTGCAGATTGGGATGCAGATATAGATGTCAGTGTATGGGACGGGCAAACTCCTGCAGCCGATGCAAATGCCAAATTTGGTGATGCAAGCAAGAATGGCGATAGTGCAGAGACGGCTTACGTTATTTCCGGAGCTTCTGATCTTGCCCAGCTTGCAGCGAATGTGAATAGCGGAATATCTTATGAGAATAAATATTTCAAGCAGACAGTCAATATTCATCTGAACAATCATGACTGGATGCCTATAGGAACAACTACTAATCCTTTACGAGCAAATTACGATGGGGGAGGATATGAAATAATTGATTTGAAAGCTAACGTGACACAACAAAATGGGAATAGCGGTCTGTTCGGATATGCTGATGGCAATATTGTGATAAAGAATATCCATGTCAGCGGTGATGTAAAAAGCAAGTATAAAGCCGGTGGAATATGCGGAGGCATGTCAAAATATGAAGCAACGACTACGGGAGTGATAAGTGGATGCTCTTTCAAAGGAAGTGTAGAAGCGAGCTATGCAGGCGGTGGAATTTGTGGAGAAGCGGAAGGAAAAACCATTATAGTGTCGTGTGCCAATTATGGTACGGTAATTTGTGCCTATCAGGGTGGTGGAATTGTAGGTATAGCTTCGACTGCGACCGGTGCTGTTGTAGCAGGATGTTATAATGCAGGAAATATAAATGAGGGTTACAGTTCCGCCACAAGTGGAGGTATTGTAGGAGCGTCTGGTACTGCCATAGGTTGCTATAATACGGGAGTAGTAGACGGGGCACGGATAAAAAGTCTTGCTGATAATACGACAAACTGTTTTACTGCAGTATTGTATGGAGAGTCTCAGAATGGAACAACAGTATTCGGCGGAAGTGCCTGGCCGGCTTATAACACTGCCGGTAGTTTTTGGTTTGTAGCCGATGCTCCCGATGGTTCGTATACTTACGATACAAACTCGAAAACTTTTTCAGACTGTAAGTTTTGGAAGACTGGTGGCCGTTGGAATGATACAGCACCCGTATATCCCAAACTCTGGTGGGAACAGTAACCTATGACAATGTGTGTCGTGCTCTGATGGGCAACACCGAATAGAGAATTGTCTGAACATGCAAAGGTGCATCAAAAAACAGATTTCTTTCCCACGACTTGATGTACCTTTGTTTTCAATGCAGTCGCTGTAAGCACTGCAACCAATCGTATCATAACAATTAAAAAAAACATACAATGGCAGAAAATATCAAATATCAGATCAATGGCCAGTTGGCCGACAATACCGTTACGGTGGATAACAAGGAAGACATGATTCTTGTCCCCGTCAGCATCGGCAGTGCAAACGAGGCACGTATCATCGCGGAGATGAAAGCCGAGGACTCAGGTCTGCGCGAGGAGACCATCAAGCACGTATTCGAATTGGAGAAACGTGTTATCAAACGCCTGCTCATGAGCGGCTACAACGTGAATACGGGTCTTTACTACGCCAGCGTCAGCTTTCGCGGTGTCATAGAGAACTCGCAATGGAATCCCGCAAAGAACTCTATCGTGGTGAATTTCAATGTAGGAGCGGATTTGCGCCAGACAATAAAGAATACTACCGTAGGCATCATTGGCGAGAAGGGTGCAGCCATGTTCGTTACAGGCGTACAGGATGCCGCCACCCGTGCACAGGATGCCAGCGCCACCGCAGGACGAGCTTTCACCCTCACAGGCGGTAAACTGAAAATAGCCGGTACGGACCCCTCAGTAGGCATCACTCTGACCGATTCTTCCGGTGCGGAAACAAAAATAACGGAAGACCTCTATGTCGTGAACGACCCGTCCCGACTGACGTTCATCATCCCCGCAGGCCTTGCCGACGGCACGTACGAACTGAAAGTGACGACGCAATTCTCCGGTTCCGGTTCTAAATTACTGAAAACCCCACATAGCGCCGCCAAAACCATTTATATCGGCAAAGCGCCCGAAGGCGGAGGCGGTTCGTCCGGCAGTGAAGAAGAAAATCCTCTCGGATAAACAAGAGTTGGTATGCAGCCACGCTGCACAGTACTGTGCAGTATGACTGCATAGCCTTGTGCAGGGTAGCTGCATAGAACTGTTCGGGATGGCTGCATAATGCCATCTGTCATTACTCCCGATTATGGTGGGAAACATATAAAAAGTGCTGTTCATAGAATCTTATGGACGGCACTTTTTGTAACTCAATGAAAATACATAAGGAAAGATACTTTCGCTTTCTATCTCTATAAAAAGGATTTTGTATCTTTGTCATCCGAATTAAAACCATGCAGCGTACCTGAACTCTGCAAGTGGTTTTATGCTTTTACAAAAGAAGATGATTGACAAAGAAATAAGTAATCTGAAAGCTATTGATACCTTGATCCGGCAGGAACAGCCTTTGGCCGTTTATCGTATTCCAGGTGAGGACACTCCCCGTTTGCTGACACAAGCGTCGGGAAGCGTCCGTCTGTTGTATGACCTTAAAGACTTGGACGGGGCACGCGGTTTCGTCATTGCACCGTTCCGTGCAAGCGAGTCGTGCCCGATTGTGCTGATACAGCCGGAGCAGTGGGGACAGCCTTTGCCGCTTGGCGAGTACGCGGAAGAGGAGCTGGAAGCTTTCCGGTTGCGTCAAGGCAGGGAAACATTTTCAGAAGCTTGCACGGAAGAGTACGAAGCATGCTTCCGGACATTTATAGAAGCCTTGCGCAGCAAGCAGTTTGACAAATTGGTCCTTTCCCGTAAATCCGTCATCGGGCAGTGCCCGGGTTTCTCTCCCTCGGCAGTGTTTCGTGCGGCATGCAAGCATTATATTCATTCTTATATATACTTATGCTATACGCCCCGGATAGGTGTCTGGATGGGTAGTACCCCTGAGATTATCTTATCCGGGGAGAAAAACGAGTGGAGCACCGTGGCATTGGCGGGAACCCAACCTTTGCAGGATGGCAGACTGCCGCAGGAATGGGGCGAGAAGAACCGGCAGGAGCAGGACTATGTGGCGTCTTATATCCGTCGGCAGCTTCTGTCATCGGGCATTCATCCCACGGAGAGCGGTCCGTATCCCGCTTATGCCGGAGCACTGTCGCACCTGAAAACGAGTTTCCGTTTCACCTTGAAAGATAACAACCGTTTGGGAAGCCTTCTGGAGCTTCTGCATCCGACTCCTGCCGTGTGCGGTCTGCCGAAAGAGGAGGCATACCGTTTTATACTGGACAACGAAGGGTATGACCGCCGTTATTATTCCGGTTTCATCGGGTGGCTCGACCCTGACGGCAAGACGGATTTATACGTGAACCTGCGGTGCATGCACATCGAAAACGGGCAGTTGTCTTTCTATGCCGGCGGCGGACTGCTGGCTTCTTCGGAGCTGAATGACGAATGGCTGGAAACGGAAAAGAAGTTGCAGACCATGAAACGGTTGGTAAGCATGTCCCTATAATCCATAAATCGCTAATCTTTAATCACTGAACCATGTATACAGACAAAAAGAATATACTCCAACTGGCAGCGCTTCTCGAGGCGTACGGAATTACCAGGGTCGTGTTGTGCCCGGGCAGCCGCAATGCCCCCATCGTGCATACTTTGTCCAATCACCCGGGCTTTGTTTGCCATGCAATGACGGATGAGCGGAGTGCGGGGTATTTCGCCCTCGGCCTGGCTTTGAATAGCGGCAAGCCCGTTGCGGTGTGCTGCACTTCGGGAACTGCCTTGCTGAATCTCCACCCTGCTGTGGCGGAGGCCTTTTATCAGAAAGTTCCCTTGATAGTCATTTCCGCCGACCGCCCGGCTGCTTGGATAGGACAAATGGACGGACAGACGCTTCCGCAGCCGGAGGTGTTCCGGTCGCTGGTCAAGAAATCCGTCAACCTTCCCGAAATTCATACGGAGGAGGATGAGTGGTTCTGCAACCGACTGATAAACGAAGCCCTGCTGGAAACCAACCATCACGGAAAAGGACCGGTACATATCAATGTGCCCGTTTCCGAGCCTTTGTTCAATTTCACGACGGAGGCGCTGCCCCAAGTGCGTGTCATCACCCGCTATCAGGGGCTGAATGTCTACGACCGCGATTATAACGAACTCATCGACCGCATGAACAAATACCGGAAGCGGATGATTGTGGTGGGGCAGATGAACCTTATCTATCTGTTTGAAAAGCGGTATACCAAACTGCTGTATAAACATTTTGCATGGCTGGCGGAGCATATCGGCAACCGGACGGTTCCGGGCATTCCCGTGAAGAATTTCGATGCGGCGCTCTATGCCATGCCCGAAGATAAAATGGACCAGATGGCTCCCGAACTGCTGATTACTTACGGAGGGCATATCGTATCCAAACGGTTGAAAAAGTATCTTCGCCGGCATCCGCCCAAAGAGCATTGGCATGTGTCGCCGGATGGCGAGGTGACCGACCTTTACGGCTCCTTGACCACCGTTATAGAAATGGACCCGTTTGAGTTTCTGGAAAAGATAGCGGCCCTGCTTGAAACCCGGACTCCCGAATATCCCCGCATCTGGGAAGACTACTGCAAGGCTGTTCCCGAACCGGAGTTCGCTTATTCGGAGATGGCGGCAGTGGGGGCGTTGATAAAGTCCTTGCCGGAAGCATCGGTACTGCATCTGGCAAACAGTTCGGTGGTGCGTTATGCCCAGTTGTATGCCGTTTCGCCCACCGTAGAGGTTTGCTGCAACCGGGGAACCAGCGGCATCGAAGGTTCGCTTTCCACGGCTGTGGGGTATGCGGCGGCATCTGACAAGCTGAACTTCGTTGCTATCGGAGATTTGAGCTTCTTTTACGATATGAATGCGTTGTGGAATGCCAATATCGGTCCCAACCTGCGCATCCTTTTACTGAATAACGGCGGCGGAGAAATCTTTCATACATTGCCGGGGCTCGACATGTCGGAGTCTTCGCATAAGTTTATCACAGCGGTTCACAAGACTTCGGCCAAAGGCTGGGCGGAAGAGCGGGGATTCCTTTACCTGCGTGCGGAGAACGGCGGACAGTTGGCTGAGGCCATGAAGTCCTTCACCAGTCCGGAGGCAGCGGAGCGCCCCGTCTTACTGGAAGTGTTTACCGACAAGGACGAAGACACCCGTATGTTGAAGAATTATTATCATCAATTAAAATAGAATACAGATTATGCAGACAAAAAGAGAATGGACAACCATCCGGGAATATGAAGATATTCTTTTTGAATACTATAACGGAATTGCCCGTATCACCATCAACCGCGAACGCTACCGCAATGCGTTTACCCCGACCACTACCGCCGAAATGAGCGATGCCTTGCGCATCTGCCGTGAGGAAGCGGATATTGATGTGATTGTCATTACCGGAGCGGGCGACAAGGCTTTCTGCTCCGGAGGCGACCAGAATGTGAAAGGACGCGGCGGGTATATCGGTAAGGACGGCGTTCCCCGTTTGAGCGTATTGGACGTACAGAAGCAAATCCGCAGCATCCCGAAACCAGTGATTGCTGCCGTAAACGGTTTTGCCATCGGTGGCGGACACGTGCTGCATGTGGTGTGCGACTTGTCCATCGCTTCCGAGAACGCTATCTTCGGCCAGACAGGTCCCCGTGTGGGAAGTTTCGATGCCGGATTCGGCGCATCTTACCTGGCTCGTGTGGTAGGTCAGAAGAAAGCGCGTGAAATCTGGTTCCTTTGCCGGAAATACAATGCGCAGGAAGCGTTGGAAATGGGATTGGTCAACAAGGTAGTGCCTTTGGAGCAACTGGAAGACGAGTATGTGCAGTGGGCGGAAGAGATGATGCAGCTCAGTCCGCTGGCTTTGCGCATGATTAAGGCGGGGCTGAATGCGGAGCTGGACGGACAGTCGGGCATTCAGGAACTGGCAGGCAACGCTACCTTGCTCTATTATCTGACGGATGAAGCCCAGGAAGGTAAGAACGCATTTCTGGAGAAACGCAAGCCTAACTTCAAGCAGTATCCCAAATTCCCCTGACACCCGTAATGGACTGCAAGATAGAGATTATCCCCCGGTTGCTGCATTTCAAGCAGCCGGCGGGGACTTCCCGCGGGGTGTATACGACCCGGAAAGTGTGGTATCTTCATCTGACCTCTCCCGACTATCCGGGCAGGACGGGAATAGGAGAGTGCGCTCCGCTGCCTGCATTGAGTTGTGACGACCTTCCCGATTACGAGAATATACTTGCCGGGGCTTGCCGGCGGCTGGAACAGTGCGGGGGAGAACTGGATACGGATGTCTTGCGCGACTATCCGTCCATCCTGTTCGGATTGGAAACGGCGTTCCGTCATCTCCTGACGGGCAGTTGGGCATTGTACGATACGGACTTCTCGCAAGGAAAGGCGGGGATTCCGATAAACGGGCTTATCTGGATGGGCGACTTTGACACGATGCTCTCCCGGATAGAGGAGAAAATGGCAGCCGGTTTCCGTTGTATCAAACTGAAAATCGGCGCTATCGGCTTTGAGGATGAGTTGGCTCTGCTTCGCCATATCCGTGCACATTTCTCTTCCAGGGAGATAGAGTTGCGTGTGGATGCCAACGGCGCTTTCTCTCCGGCTGATGCGATGGAGAAACTGAAACGCCTGTCCGAACTGGAGCTGCACTCCATTGAACAGCCCATCCGTGCAGGGCAGTGGGAGGAAATGGCGCGTCTTGCTGCCGACTCTCCGCTGCCGATAGCCTTGGATGAAGAACTGATAGGCTGCAATACGCCGGAAGGGAAGCGGAAGCTGCTTTCGGCAATCAATCCGCAGTATATTGTTCTCAAACCTTCTTTGCACGGCGGGATATGCGGTGGCAACGAGTGGATTGCCGAAGCGGAAAAACGGCATATCGGCTGGTGGATTACTTCGGCTCTGGAGTCGAATATCGGCCTGAATGCAATAGCCCAATGGTGTGCCACCTTCGATAATCCGCTGCCTCAGGGGCTGGGTACGGGACTGCTTTTTACGGACAACGTGGAAATGCCTCTTGAAGTGAGGAAAGATTGTTTATGGTTTTGTAATGATGATATTTAAAGGTATCCGATGATATTCGACCGACAACGACAGCGTTTGCTGCTGCAAGGAAAGGAGTATACGGCCGGGGATATATTCCGGTTGGTGGCGGAGGGAGTGGAAAACTGCCCGCCCGCCTTGTGGGATTTGTATCTTTTTCTGGAGAAGTGGTTCGATGCCTCTCCGGTTATCACCGTTCATACGTCGGGCTCCACAGGCACGCCGAAAGAGTTGGTGGTGTGCAAAGACCGGATGATGCAGAGCGCCCGCCTCACTTGCGAGTTTCTGAACCTGCAAGCGGGAGATACCGCTTTGCTGTGTATGAACCTTCGTTATATAGGGGCTATGATGGTGGTGGTGCGTTCTTTGGTTGCGGGGCTGAATCTGATAGTGCGTCCTGCTTCCGGCCATCCTCTTTCGGATATAGAAGAACCGCTGAGATTTGCGGCGATGGTTCCTTTGCAGGTTTATAACACGCTCCGTGTTCCCGAAGAAAAGGCGCGGCTGGAGCAGACGGATATTCTGATTATCGGCGGCGGAGCGATGGACGACAGTCTGGAGGCGGAAATAAGCGCTCTTCCCACGGCGGTCTATTCTACGTACGGCATGACGGAAACGTTGTCCCATATCGCATTGCGCCGTCTGAACGGAGAGACCGCTTCCAAGCATTATTATCCTTTTCCCTCGGTCGAACTGTCCTTATCCGCTGAAAGTACGCTGGTTATTAAAGCTCCGCTGATTTGCGGGGAGGTCTTGCAGACCAATGACATTGCCTGCATCTATCCCGATGGAAGTTTTACCATTGCAGGCCGGAAAGATAACGTTATCAATAGCGGCGGAATCAAGATACAGGCGGAGGAAATGGAGAAAAGACTACGGCCGTTTATCCCTGTACCATTTGTAGTTACTTCTGTTCCCGACCCGCGTTTGGGGCAGGCGCTTACCTTGCTGATTGCCGGACAGGTGGATGCAAGAGAACTGGAGAGTAAGTTGCAGACGGTGCTGGATGCCTATCATCGCCCCAGACATATTTTTATGACAGAATCGATACCGCAAACGGAGAACGGTAAAACAGACCGTGCCGGATGCCGTATATTAGCTCGACAAATGAAAAAACTTCATCCTTTGATGTTTGCCGGAACCGGCAGCGACGTGGGCAAGAGCATTATATCCGCTGCCTTTTGCCGCATTTTCAGGCAGGACGGATACCGGCCTGCTCCCTTCAAAGCGCAGAATATGGCGCTTAACTCGTATGCCATTCCCGAAGGACTGGAGATAGGACGTGCACAGGCCGTGCAGGCGGAAGCCGCCGGAGTGCCGTGCCATACAGACATGAATCCGTTACTGCTGAAACCCCAGTCGGACCGGACTTCGCAAGTGGTATTGAACGGTAAGCCTATCGGCAGTCGTGGTGCATACGACTATTTCCGCAAGGAAGGACGCGAGGAGTTGCGCAGGGAAGTATGTGCGGCGTATGACCGCCTTGCGCAGAAATATAATCCCATCGTATTGGAAGGTGCGGGCAGCATCTCCGAAATCAACCTGCGCGAGGTAGACCTCGTGAATCTGCCGATGGCAATGTATGCCGGTGCGGACGTGATTCTGGTAGCGGATATAGACCGTGGCGGGGTCTTTGCCAGTGTGTACGGTTCGGTAATGCTGCTTACTCCCGAAGAACGCAAGCATGTAAAAGGTATTCTTATCAATAAATTCCGGGGAGATATACGTCTCTTCGAGTCCGGCGTCAAAATGCTGGAAGAGCTTTGCGGAATTCCGGTGGTCGGGGTGGTTCCTTATTATAAGGATATCTATATCGAGGAAGAGGATTCGCTTGCCCTTGCCACCAAATCATTGCAGGCGGAGCAGGGTAAGGTGAATATAGCTGTGGTTCTGCTGCGCCACCTCAGCAACTTCACGGATTTCAATGTGCTGGAACGCGACCCGCGCGTGCATCTTTTCTATACCAACAACACCGACGAACTGGCGAAGGCGGATATCATCATCCTGCCCGGTAGCAAGAGTACCCTTGCCGACCTCTATGAATTGCGCCGCAACGGAGTGGCGCAAGCCGTCATCCGTGCCCATCGTGAGGGAACTGTCGTGTTGGGCATCTGCGGCGGCTATCAGTTGATGGGGCAGGAAGTGCTCGACCCCGACCACGTGGAAGGGGAGATAGAACGGTTGCCCGGTCTTGGACTGCTGCCTGTAAGTACACGAATGACGGGAGAAAAGGTGACGCGGCAGGTGAACTTCCAACTTCTTGAAAGCTGCCGTGCCGTTGTTCCGCAAGGTAACTCTTCCCCCTCAAATTTCAACAACCAACCTTCAGTGCCCCATTTTCAGCTAAAAGGCTACGAGATTCACATGGGTAGTACCGTACCGGTGGAGGGAGCGTCCGCTTCTCCGCTGAACCGGTTGGAAAGCGGGCAATGTGACGGGTATATCGTGGACCGTACGTGCATGGGGACTTACATTCACGGCATTCTCGACAATCCGGAGTTTATCGACTTTCTGCTCGAACCGTTTGCCGGTAAATTGTCGGAAGCAGCGGAAACGTTCAACTACCGGCAGTTTAAGGAAGAGCAGTACGACAAACTCGCCGACCATGTGCGGCAGCATGTCAATCTGCCGCTTATTTACAAGATATTGACGGACAACAATTAAAATCGGATAGAATATGATTGACGGACACGGAGACGATTCCTATAAATACAGCCGCCCGATAACGGCAAATTTCAGTTCCAACGTGTACAACAAAGTGAATCTTTCCCGTTTGAAAGTTCATCTTTGCGAATGTATCGGGGAGATAGGCAATTACCCCGAACCCGAACCCTATACGTTGGAAGCCCGTATGGCTTCCCGCTGTCAGCTGCCGTCCGGAGCTGTTTGCGTAACGAATGGCGCAACGGAGGCCATATACCTTATTGCACAGACTTTCCGGGGTACGAATACAGCTATCCTGCAACCCACTTTCAGCGAATATGCGGATGCCTGCCGTATGCACGGACACCGGGTGAGTTCGCTTTATCAACTGCCGAAGGAGCAGGACGGGTATCGCCTGCCGGACGATGTGCGGATGCTGTGGCTCTGCAACCCCAACAATCCCACGGGAACGGTGGCCGGTAAAGAATATATGCGCGGATTGATTGAACATAATCCGCAAGTTTGTTTTATTATAGACCAGTCTTATGAGTTCTTTACGCTGTGTCCGCTTTTCTCTCCGGCAGAGGCGGCGGAGTATCCGAATGTACTGCTGCTGCATTCCATGACGAAAAGGTATGCGATTCCCGGTTTGCGGCTTGGATATGTAACGGGCAGCTCCGGTTTGCTGGAGCGGCTGCGCACCAACCGTATGCCGTGGTCGGTCAACCGGCTTGCCATTGAAGCAGGACTTTTCCTGTTGGAGAACGATGTGCCCGAACCGTTGGATGTGGCTGCTTATTTGCAGGAGACGGCGCGTCTGGGCAAGGCGCTCAAAGCCGTAGGCGGATTGGACGTTTGGGATACGCAGACGCATTTTATGCTGGTGCAGCTTCGCATGGGCAAGGCGTCTGCCTTGAAAGAGTATCTTGCCGGGGAGCATGGCATACTTATTCGGGATGCGTCCAACTTTGCGGGGCTGGACGAGCGCTTTTTCCGCATAGCCACACAGACACCGGAAGAGAATGACAGGCTGGTGGCGGCGATAGAGGAATTTATGGCGGGGTAGAGCCGGCGTAATAGTAGAACCTGAGTGATAAACATTTTATGGAAGATATAATCATATTTTTAGGCATTGCTTTCAATCTGAACCTGCCGCTGCTTACGGCATGGCTGCTCGACCATTGGTTGGGCGATCCTGTCTGGCTGCCGCATCCTGTGGTGGCTTTCGGAAAGGCCATCTCGTTCTGTGAGCATCGTCTGAATAGGGGGAATGCCCGTTTCCTGAAAGGGGCTGTCATGTCGTTGGTACTGGTGGCAGGCGTTTATCTGCTTACATTGTTCCTGCTGCGTTGGGCAGCGCATTATTCTCCCGGTCTGCTTTTGACTTTGCAGGTGCTGCTCATCTTTTATTGCCTTGCGGGTACTACGCTGGTGCGAGAAGTCTGCGGGGTGTTTAAGGCTGTAGACCGTTCGTTGGAAGAGGGAAGGAAGCAGGTAGCCCGTATTGTAGGGCGCGACACTTCCGGACTTTCGGCACAGGAAGTACGTACGGCGGCATTAGAGACGTTGGCAGAGAACCTGAGCGACGGCGTAATCGCTCCGCTGTTCTGGTATATGTTGCTGGGTGTGCCGGGGATGCTTGCCTATAAGATGATAAATACACTCGACTCCATGATAGGGTATAGGAATGAACGCTATCGTCGGTTCGGCTGTTTCGCGGCACGTCTGGACGATGTAGCCAACTATATCCCCGCCCGTCTGACGGCTTTTCTCATGGTGGCGGTTTCCGGCAGATTCCCGTTGCTGTTTTTTGTGGGGAAATACGGCAGCAAGCATGCCAGTCCCAATTCCGGCTATCCGGAAGCGGCACTTGCCGGAATATTGGATTGCCGCTTCGGTGGTTCTCACAACTATTTTGGCGAGGAAGTGTGGAAACCTTATATCGGCGACAATGAACGGCCTTTGACAACCGAAGACATGAGGATTGCCGTGCGTATCAACCGCAGTGTGGAATGGATAATGGTAATCATCGTTGTTGCTACCGCTACCTGTATGTACGTTATTCCCTCATTCTTCTGAGTGCTAAAGGGTAATTCTGACGATACCGCCATAGGGTGTCAGTGCGCTGAATGCCTCTTCGGGTTTGATGATGCCGGCATATATCTGTGCGCAAATCAGGACGCCGCCGTGGGCAAAAACGGCCACCCGCTGGTAGGGCTTTCCTTTCAGCTCATCGAGAAAGTCGCTGACACGCCGGTACTGCATGGCGAACGACTCTCCGCCCGTAGCCGCTACATTCAAATAGTCGGCATACCACTCCTGTAGGCGCGGGTCGTCGTTGCGGTCGAAAGGTTTCATTTCCCAACTGCCGAAGTTTATTTCCATAATCCGTTTGTCACGTTCTGCATCCGGATAGCCGCAATAGGTGGCAAGGCGTACGCAACGCGTAAGCGGACTGGTATATACATGGTCGAAAGGCAAAAAGGCTTTCAGGTTCTCTTGGGTAACGGCCGCTTCCTGTTCGAATGTCGGTTTCAGGGGAACATCCGTTTGTCCGTAGCATACGCCGGGCGGTACATCGACGGATGTGTGACGAATAAGTATGACTTCCATAATTCTTCAGATTAAATGTTTAGTGAAAATAAAAGGGAACCGAGACAAAGTCCGTAAGGAAATCGATTCCAAAACCTGCATAGACATATGCCAATACAAGGCTGCCTATGTAGAATGCCAGTTCGCAAAGCAGGAAAGCCGCTCCGCAGCAATCACCCGTATATCCTTGCAGGCGGCGTTTCATAAGGCGGCACAGCAGTACGAATGCGAGCAGCGGGAAGAGGGTGGCAGGCCACATCTTTACCGGCAGGAGTAAGACGAAAGGAAGCAATCCGCAGATGAAGGCGGATGTCAATTCCTGGCGACTCATGCGGTTGTACACGACTTTAGCCTTGCTGTCTTCTTCTTTTCGGGCGTATGGCAGGCAGTTAATGAGTTGGGATGTGCAGAACTTGCACCAGCAGTCGCCGCAGAAGACAAGGATACAAAGGAAATTCAGAGGCAGATTGCGCATCTGTAACAGCAATAGGAAATAGAATATCAGTCCGATAACTCCGTAGCTTCCTATATGGGAATCTTTCATGATGGCAAGCGTACGCTCGCGGGTGGTGCCGCCGCCGAACCCATCCAGAAAGTCCGCTAACCCGTCTTCGTGCAGGCATCCCGTAACAAGCAGGCGGGCGATGATAGCTATAATCCAGGCAAGGGATACGGGCAGTATCTGTCCGGTCAGCCAGAGAGTGCCTGCCATGATGCCGCCCGTCAGCCAGCCGGTTAGCGGCCAGTAGGGTACTACATGCTTGAAACATTCGGCGGGTACTTCCCTGATTTTCCAAAAGGGCAGTCGGGTGAAGAAGATAAATGCAGCCAGTATGTTCATTATATATAGGTATTGTCTATAAAATTAAAATGTGGGTACTATCAACAAAGTTATATATGTTATCTATAAAATGGTTCTCTGCTTAGAGATGCCGTTTGAGGGGCTTCTTAAAAGTATTTGGTGATGGAAGCGTGTGCGAAGTTATCCATTTCATTAATCATGCGGACAGCCGATTCTATAATGGGATATGCACAGATAGCTCCCGTGCCTTCTCCGAGTCTTAATCCTAAATGCAGCAATGGTTTGGCATTTAATGAGTCAAGTACAAGTTTATGCCCGCATTCATCTCCGCAATGTCCGAATACGGCATAATGCAGCACTTCGGGATACAGCTTGGCAGCGGCAAGGATACAGTTTGTCATGATGAAGCCGTCTACCAGAATAATCATTTTCAGCTCGGCGGCTTGCAGCATGGCGCCTACTGCCATAACCATTTCCAACCCGCCGAAGTAGCGGATGGTGTCACGCGGCGAACCGTCTCCTTTGTAGTTGTCCAACGACTGTTTCAAGACTTCGTACTTATGGCGGATGCCTGCATCGTCCAGTCCGCTTCCCGCACCGACGCATTCTTTTAGCGGAATGCCGGTGAAGCAGCTCATCCATAGGGAAGAAGAGGAGGTGTTGCCTATTCCCATTTCCCCGAAACTGAGTATGTTACTGCCTTCTTCGCGGCAACGGCGCACCACTTCCGCACCCCGTTCCAGGCAAAGTTCCATTTCCGTTTCGGTCATTGCAGCTTCGTGCAGATAGTTGCGTGTGCCTTTGCGCACTTTCATATTAATGATGCCTTTTTCATAAGGCAGGTCATAATCTACTCCCGCATCCACTATCTTTAATGTAAATCCGTGCTGGCGGCACAGGAAATTGACGCCGGCACCCCCATGAAGGAAATTACTGATTTGTTGCCAGGTAATTTCTTTGGGTGAGAGGCTGACACCTTCCTCTACAATACCATGATCGGCAGCAAAGATGATATTCTGAGGATGTTGCAGAATGGGAGTCAGGCTTTGCTGGATGAGCCCTACCTGAAGCGCAAGGCTTTCCAGCATTCCCAAAGACCCTTTCGGCTTGGTCAGGTTATTGATTTTCTCAACCAGTGCCGGTCGTATAACTTCATCCGGTCCTATTATATCAAATGTCTTCATAATTTTATACCTTATACTTCATTCTTATATTCCGTACTTATTCACACTTAATTTTTGTTGCAATCCCCGACACCATTAAAATCACTTCATCTGCCCGTGAAGCCACATACTGGTTCATCCAGCCTTGCATATCCGTAAACTTCCGTTGTATTTCGTTTTCGGATGTGCCGCCCATACCTATCTCGTTGGTGACAAATATAAATGTGGCATCCTGTGCCGTAAAGCGGTCGAATTCGGCTTTGGCTGCGGCAAGGGAACGGTCTGTATCGGCATCCAGGTCGAAAAAGAAGTTGGTGCACCACAACGTTATGCAGTCTATCAGTACGGTGCGTCCGGACAGCGAGTGGCGGCTCAGCTCTTTATCTTCTTCTATGTTTGTCCATTCCGGTCCGCGCCTTTCCTGATGGTGTATCACCCGTTTGCGGAATTCTTCATCCCATATACGTGCCGTAGCGAGGTAGACAGGGGTGGGCGAGAGGCTGAGCGCCAGCTTTTCCGCATAGGTACTTTTGCCCGAACGTGCTCCACCGGTAATAAGTATGATTCGTCTCATTGGTTTGCTTGAAGTTTTTATGAAAGCAAATGTACATGATTTCTGCGTCAGTGGCAAGAATAGAGTATTTTTTTAGCGGTTTCGTTTTTTCTTTTTTAAAAGATTTCATTACCTTTGCCGATGTTTTCAGAATAAAGGGAAACGAAACCTGCGGCAATAGCTCAGTTGGTAGAGCATCAGCTTCCCAAGCTGAGGGTCACGAGTTCGAGCCTCGCTTGCCGCTCTCTTGAAAATCAAGCAGTTACAAATAAAGTAGCTGCTTATTTTTTTATGTATGCTGAATAACATTCCGCTTTTAGACCCTTTTAAACCCCTTTAATCTTATCTTTGTATGCAAATTCTATGCAAATTTTCAGATTTGCATAAACTAAAAACATAGATATATGGCAACGGTTAAATTCTACCTTGATAAAAGAAGGCAAAAAAAAGATGGCACTTATCCGATAAAGTTGAATGTATTCCACAACAAACAAATAATGATAGCTACGCAGCTAAGTGCATCGGAAAAAGAATGGAATGGGAATGAATATTCTGTGCGTGCACAAAATTACAAGCCGAGGAATATAGTTGCCCGTGGAATAATAAACAAGGCGGAAACAGTAATATTTACTTTAGAGCAACAAGAAAAGTTGAAATCAACTACAGACAAAGCTTTGAAGAAGTTGATAGAGGACGCTATAAGTAGCAAGGTTAAAAACCAAAAGACGTTTCTCTATTATCTTGATGAATTCGTTTCCAAGAAAACCAATCAGGGAACTAAGTCTATATATACAACCACAAGAAACAAGATTGAGGAATACGATAGTCATTGTACTTTTGAGAGCATGGATAAGTCATGGCTGGAAAACTTTGAAGCGTGGATGGCAAAGACGATGAAGGTTAATGCCTATGCTATTCATTTACGGAACATACGTAGTGTATTCAACTACGCCATTGATGAGGAGTACACAACATTGTATCCATTCAGAAGGTTTTCAATAAAGAAAGAGGAAACCCGAAAACGCAGCCTTACAGCAGAACAACTTAGGTTATTGAGAGATTATCCATGTGAGGAATACCAGATTAGATATAGGGATATGTTCATGCTCATGTTCTATCTCATAGGAGTAAATGCAGCCGATTTGTTTAACGCAAAACATTCTGCATTGGTAAATGGTCGTTTTGAATATAAAAGAGCTAAGACGGGGAAATTATACAGTATTAAAGTAGAACCGGAAGCGCAGGCTATAATTGAGAAATACAAAGGGAAGGATTATCTTCTTAATATAATGGATGAATACGGAAATTACAAGGATTTTCTACATCGTATGGGAATAGGGTTAAAACAGATTGGAGAGACAGAAAGGAAGGGATTGGGAGGGAAAAAGAGTAGAAATCCTTTATTCCCTGATTTGTCCTCATATTGGGCAAGACACACATGGGCCACGGTAGCGGCAGAACTCGATGTTCCCAAAGAGGTAATCGCCCACGCGCTTGGGCATAGTTGGGCGAACAGCACAACGACTGACATCTATATCCATTTTGACATGCGAAAAGTAGATAAAGCTAATCGGAAAGTTATCGATTATGTAAATGTTTTTAAGAAGTAATAAGGAAGTGGGGAGATAAATATTTTCGATAATTATACCAGTTATTTCGGATAGATAGGTATGATATTCCAAATAATTACATATCTTTGCGAAAGCATGTCAAGTGGCATGCTTCCCATACTGACGAAAAGACATGAAAAAACTTACAATCAAACAAGAGAATTTTTGCAACTACTACATCGAAAGCGGCAATGCTTCCGATGCTTATCGTCGTGCCTATTTGTGCGAGAAGATGAGAGACAAACAAGTGTGGGAAGAATCTTGCAAATTGTTGTCTAACCCAAATGTAGCCCAAAGGGTTAAAGAGTTGCAGGAGGAACAAAAAAACAAATCGGATATAACTAAAGAACGCATTCTACAAGAATTGTCCGGTATAGCTTTCTCATCCATTGCCAGCATGCACAACACATGGATAGAGCGTAAAGAATTTGATGAGCTCTCTGATAAAGAGAAATCAGCAATAAAAAGTATATCTACCAAGATATTGAAAAAAAATATCGGAACAAGTGATGCTCCGGAAATTGTAGATGTTGAATATGTGAAGATAGAACTTTATGATAAGATAAAGGCTATTGAGCGTATATGTAAAATGCTTGGGTTTGATGAGCCTACCAAGGTTGATTTGAAAAGTATGCTTTTTGATATAGATACGGGAGATGAGTAACGAAAGAATCACATTCGATTACCGGAAGTTCAATCCGAACTTTCATCATCTGAAAAAAGCATTAAAGGATGATGATATACGATTTATATTTCTCATAGGCGGTTCATCATCTTCAAAATCATTTTCTGTGGCGCAGGCAATTCTATTATTTTGTTTATCTAACGGATATAATACTCGTGTTTATAGAAAAACTGGCGCAACCATAGCGGACAGTATATATAAAGCGTTTAAGGAAGCGGCTAACAGTCTTGGTATATCCAAAGCGTTTGATTACAGGGAAAACGCTATTAAATGTTTCAACGGCTCGTATGTCACGTTCAGCGGACTTGACGACCCTGAAAAAATAAAGGGGCTTGAAAGTTACCAATTTGTGGTATGCGAAGAATTGAGCGACTTTGCCGAAGCGGATTTCAAGCAGATAAAAAAACGTCTGAGAGGTCGTTTGGGGCAGAAAATAATATCCATGTTTAATCCCATATCGGAGGAACATTGGATAAAGAAGAATATTTTCGATAAAGAGGACTTACACGAAGTCGACAATAGCCTGCATGGGATTAAGAATACTTTGACGGGCGAGGTGTTATCAAAGGAATATACCACCATAGCCAAAAAGATGATTAATTCTCCCCGCATAATCACCAATCCGCGCACAGGCGAAGAGGAAGTGCATGCGCCTGATACGTTGATATTAAAGTCTACCTACCTTAATAACTTTTGGGTTGTCGGCTCCCCTGACGGCACTTATGGCTTTTATGACAGGCAGGCAGTTGCCGACTTTGAAAAGGATAAAAAAAGAGATTATAACTATTACCGCATTTACGCTCTCGGAGACTGGGGTAGCATAAGGACTGGCGGAGAATACCTGTACGCATTTGATGCAGGAAAACATAGGGGGAATTATCCGTATGATCCTAAAACACCCATTCATATATCGGTTGACAATAACGTACTTCCGTATATTACCGTAACGCTATGGCAAAAAAACGATAATAATTTCAGGCAGATACACGAAATATGCGCGGAAGACCCGAATAACACCGTTACTCAGACAGCGTCAATGACAAGGGATTGGCTTACGTCTATCGGATATGCAGATGTGCTATTTGTTCATGGCGATGCCACTACAAGAAGCGGTAATACGATAGACGATGAAAAGAGGTCGTTTCTGGATAAGTTCATCGAGTGTCTGGAACAAAGGTTTGTAGTTAATGATTGTGTTCCCTCCTCTAATCCTTCAGTCGCTTTGTCGGGTGAGTTTATAAACGCCATATTGTCCGGTAATCTATACGGAATAAGAATAGGCATAGACGATTCTTGCAAGAAGTCAATAAGGGACTATGAGAACGTGAAGAAAGATGCTAACGGGGCTATTTTAAAGCAAAGGATTAAAAATAAGGAAACCGGGCAAAGCTATGAGGAGTTTGGACATTGTACGGACACGTTTAGATATGTTGTTGTAGACGTGTTTAAAGATGAATATACAAGATTCTCCCTCAAGAGGAAAAGGAGCGTTCAATCCGAAAATGATGTGCTGTACTTTAATGCAGATGCAGCCGGAAGTGAGTTATTATACGTTATTCCTGATAATTTCGGAATGATGACCGCGGTGTCGTGCGTTATACATGATTACATAGATATAAAGGATGTAGTATATCATGGCTGCTATGACAGTGATATGTTATTCAGATGTGTTGAAAACGCAAAGGGGCTTGTTATATTCGAGTGTGAAAAAGCTTTCTTCCATACGGTAAGGGAGTTGAGGGAGTTAAGGGAAATAAAGGTAATATCTTCTTCATCCGACTACAAGCTTAGAATAGAGGCTAACAAAGACTTTATCAGGAAGAAAGTAAGGTTTTCAGGCGGTTATGAAAGTAATACTGATTATCTGTTATTTATGAATGACTTTTTAGACTATAACGGTAAGGACGGCGTTTCTGCTATTAACATCATATCCGCAATGTCCAAGTATATAAGAAAGAATTTTTTTTAATTATTATTTTTACTTAGTCTAAATAAAAATAGTTGTTTTTTTATTTGCTATTCAATATGTTAGTTAGTATATTTGCATAAAATAATAGCCTTTGGTATGTTAAGTAACATGCTACCCATTGTTGAACTAAAAGACCAAAGGCAATAATCATGTAATGCGGTTGTTGCCTTTTTTATTTAAGCATGAATTTATCTTTTGAGACAAAGAACTTTCATTTATCTATTGGAAACAAATCCAAAGATTTAATAAGGGACAAACAAGGAAATGTCTCCGGATATGTACGCAACGTACTATATGATATTGCATCTCCCTATGTGGCTTCTGATAACTTCATCACCCTATACGAATCTGTTCCGGAGGTATTTTTCCCAGTAAGATATTTGGTAGACAAGATTGTCAAGGGTAATTTTATGCTGAAATCAACAAAGGACGATTCAGTCGTATTCAGCAATGACAGCATAAACAAGTTCTTGACGCAGCCAAACGCATTACAATCATTCGATGAGTTCGTATCACTTCACTTTCTATATAAATTCCTGACAGGTAATTCTTTTATCAAAGCATCTGTGTTTTCAGAAACACAAAAAGAACTATGGAAAAGATGTGATGATTATTGGGTTCTTCCATCCGGCAGTGTTGATATTGTAGCATACAACAAGGCTCCTTTGTTTTCTCCGGCAAATGTATCTGATATAATCCAATATTACAGGTTGTCTTATTCCGGTATTATGGATGATATGCCGCCGGAAACAGTTCTTCATATAAAAGAGCCTAATGTAAACACTTTTACCTGCAATCTCAAGGGACAAAGCAGGCTTGTGTCGCAGATAAAACCTATATCCAATCTTATATCTGTGTATGAAGCAAGGAATGTGATATATACAAAAAGAGGCGCTCTCGGAGTTATTGTATCAAGAAAGAAAGATGATACAGGTACAGTGGCACTTACCCCTGATGAAAAAGAAAATATCCGCAAAGAATACAATACTGTGTACGGATTAGGAGAAGATAAATATCCGGTAGCAATAATAGAAACTGATACAGATTTCATCCGTACTTCTATGAGTATTCAGGAGTTACAACCGTTTGACGAAACTTTGCAGGATGCCATATCAATAGCCGGGGCGTTTTCTATACCCGCGCAGCTTGTGCCAAGAAAGGACAACAGCACTTTCAATAACCAGCAAACAGCGGAAAGGAGCGTCTACTACAATATCATTATTCCGGAAGCTAAATCTTTCGTAAGAAGCCTTACCCGATTCTTGGGGCTTGAAAACAGCGGTTTGTACTTAGATGTAGATTATTCAGATGTGGATGCCTTGCAATCAGGAAACAAAGAGAGACAGCAGACTTTAAATATTATCTCGGTAAAATGCAAGAACGAGTTTCTTAGCGGGGTGATAACCCTTAATGATTGGCGGGCGCAGATAGGTGAATCAAAGGTTTCAAACCCTTTATACGATAAGCTCATATTGGAAATGAGCGATCAGGAAGTGGAACGGATAAAGAGTATTATTTCTTCAGGTAACACAAAAACAAATAGCAATGGAGCAGCTTAGAGACATAACATGTAAGACAAGGACGAACGATGTTGACGAGAAAGGCATTGTAACTGTCGCTGTGAACGGAATAGGCATTCAGGATGCAGACGGTGATATATCGGCTAAAGGGTCTTTCAATAAGACGTTGAAAGAGAACTTTAGCAGGGTTAAATGGCTGTATAACCACGACAGGGGTCTTCTTCTTGGGTGTCCAATTGAGGGCAAGGAAATTGATGGAAACCTTGTTATGACAGGCGCTATCAATTTAAAAAAACAGATAGGGCGAGATGTGTTGGAGGATTATAAGCTTTACGCAGAATACGGAAAGACCCTCGAACACTCTATTGGGGTAAAGGCTATAAAAAGAGACGATAAGGATAAAAGGATTGTAAAAGAATGGTCTTTATGGGAATATTCAACCCTATCATCATGGGGGGCTAACCCGCAAACCTTTCTTATTGACATTAAGAACGCAGGCAAGCAGACGCTTCAGGAACATATAGATTTCCTTAAAAAAGCTCTTATGATGCGTTATTCCGATGATAAGTTAAAAGAATTAGACATGAATTTAAGTTTGGTAGAAAAAGCATTATCCGGGCAGGATATTGTGACGTGTCCTCATTGCGGGCTTTCCTTTGATTACAATAGTGTGCCGGAAGAGACATTTGAAAACCAAGTATTGGATAGCGTAGGGAATTATGCGCGTTGGATAGCGGAAGATGTAGTGTCTGCGGAAATGGCAAGGCTTAAACCGGAGATACAGGAACAGGTTCTTAATATCATATCGTCAAAGAAGAGCATTGAAGAACTTGCCGCCTATGTAAGATGTCCTAAATGCTATGCAAGGATTTATAAAAGTTTCATAAACAAGAATACAGAGCCGCCGGAGGGCACTCGCCAAGATGGAAGCCGCAAAAGCACTTCTTTATTGGAGGGACTCGCTATTAAAGGTTTAATATAATAATTAAGAAGAAATGAATTTGATTGAATTTGCAAAAAAAGAAAGCGAATTGACGTTAGAGGAAAAGCAAACTCTCGGTACAATTCAAAAAAAAGTGAATGACACGGTAGAGGAGCTTCTTAAGGGGCTTATCTCCGAAAGTTCATTCAATGAAAAGATGAAAAACGTGGATGAGCAGCTTAAGGCTCTCAATGAGGACGGGAAGGTCGGCATTGCCATTAAAGAACTTGAAGATTTCAAGAATGAAATCAAAGAGCTTTCAAGGCAGTTGGAAGTCTTGAAATCAAAAGGATTTAATGTGAATGGAAATTCTAACAATCTTGGCAAGAAGATTGATGAGTTCTTGGATTCCGAAAAATTCAAAGACTTTTTGGATGGAAAGACCAAGAGCTCGGGCAGATTTGAAATTGATTTGAAAGATGTGACAGACCCGGTTAGCATGACTAATGACTATACAGGAGATAAGTTAATCACTCGCCAAAGCAATGTTGTTGTAACTAAAATCAACGAAGGGGCACATATTCGTGATATTATGACAGTAGACCAGGGAGACCCCGCATATCCTACTATCACATTTACGCAGATTTATGACTTGGATAGAAATGCCGCTGCTGTATCGGAAAATGGAAGATTGCCGGAATCATCCTTCAAAATCAAGGAAGAGACTGTTGGAGTATGCCGTATCGGTACTTATGTTCCTTTGAGCAAACGCTTGCTTCGTTCGAGAATCTATGTACGTTCATGGCTGCTTAACCGCCTTGCGTCATGGGTAAGAATGGCCGAGGATTTTCAGATTATGTTTGGTGACGGACAGGGTGATAACCTGAAAGGCATTGCAAACTACGATGATATTCTTTCGGCAGAAAGCATCATCAGTGGGGATGTAGCAACCGGTATTGCGGGTGCTGTGAAATCAGTAAGTACTTATAATGGCGGTAAACAGTCTATTGTGGAGTTCGCCAATGCTCAACCGGAAATTATTGATGGGCAAAAGATTACATTTGCCGGCTCTTCCGTTGAAGGATTCAATAAAACGTTTGTCGTTCACAAAATGAATGATAGAAAAATTGTTATTGACTATCAATATGCCGCCGTTGCCGATGCCGCTTCATCTGTTACATTCAAGGTCAAAAATAACTTGTTCAACTCTGTGAATACGCCCAATATTGGCGATGCAGTCAATGCTATATTCGCCATTATGACATATGCAGAGTATACTCCATCGTTTATTGCACTGAATCCGTCTACCGTATTCGAGGCAGAGACTGCGAAAGACACGTCCGGACGGTCTCTCGGACTTGTTACGAACGTTAACGGCGTTAAGTATATTTCCGGCAGGCCGATTATTGAAACCACAAAAATTAACCCGGGCAAATACTTTGCCGGTGATATGGCAAACGGTGCGTCATTAGTTGATTGGAGCAATTTAAGTGTTGAGTTTGCGGAGGATGTGGAAACCAAGCTGCGCAATTCTGTTGTGTTGATAGCACAAGAAGAAGTACAGATGCCTGTATACAATCCGGCCGCATTCACATATGGAAATATTTCTGATGTCATCACTGCAATTGCAATGTCGGTTGATTAACTATGGAAAAGGTTATAGTTATACGTGGTAAAGCAACGGAGGTAAACAAAATTATTCAGGAAAACCGTATAAGAAAGGAGATGGGGCTAATCTCTATTGAAGAGGGGCATCCCAAATCCCCCGAAAAACGGGAATCTCCTGAAAAGAGAGAAAAGGAATCTCCGGTTATGGATAATAAAAACGTTTAATTTATGCTCATTGATTATACTTTTTTCCAAGGTCCGCTATTAATTAGCGGGATAGTCTCTCCAAATGCTGCTCCTTCACCGACAACGTCATCTATAACAGGAGATGTAGATAACTACATATCCTATTACGAAGTAGAGTACTTAGTAAAGGCTCTTGGAAAAGTAGTATATGAACAATTTTCCGAATATCTTCAAGAAGAAAAGGAGCCTGTGAAATTGTGGGATGATTTGAAAGGCATGTTGGTTGGCAGTATAGGAGATAAGTATAAGGCATCTCCTATCGCCAACTACATCTACTTTTTCTATGCGAGAAGTCATCAAAGCGATACGACCGTAAATGGGGTGAAAAGGGATAGCGACATCGGCGACCTCGTATCCCCAGTTGATAAAATGGTTTTTGCATGGAATGACATGGTGAAAATGAACGCTAATCTTTACAAATGGCTTGATTTGCAGCATATAGAAGGCTGGTCGTTCGACAAGTCATTGTTGAAACCTATAAACATGTTTAACTTATGATAGTAGAAATATTCAGCGATATTTGTAAAAAGGTATCTTCTAAAGTCGGATATGATATAAATTACGTATTTGGCGACAGTACGTATATAAGGGAAGCCATTCTTATCCAAAAGAAGGTACCACAGACAGCGGCAAAACGCTTTCCCTTAATAGGGCTTTATACTCCGTTTACAGAGGATAAGACCGACAACAAGGTGTATTGCAAGACTGATGTAAACCTCATCATAGCAATAAACACGCTTAAGGATTATACCAACGAACAGCGTATAGAAGTGTCTTTTAAAGGATTTTTGAGGCCATTGTATGACGTCTTAATCAAAGAAATAGGTTCTGAAAAAAGGTTTGATTTTGGATATTCGGGGCATGTGGCTCATTCTTATTCGGAAAATCTTGTATTCGGTCGAAGAGGCGCTTTTGACGCAGATGGAAAAGAAATTGAAGAAAAGATTGATGCCATTGAAATAACAAATTTAAGTTTAACGGTAAAAAAAATAAAATGTTATGACAATAGATTATAGAAAATGCCCAGGCGTTGCAACTTTTAATACGGGTAGTTCCGTGTGTGTGCTTGACCCTGGTAAAATAAAAGCTATCATATTGACTATTCACGGTCATAAGATACCTACAGAGAAAACAGCGGAAGCCTTTGAAAAGGCTTGCCATGCAGACCGTCCGGGAAGAATATTCCCTATCAAAACGATTGTGGAATATGCACCTTCCGGTGGAGAGGCTCAAACTTCTGCTACGGGATACGGCCCTACTAAAATCACAAGCTATTCAGCTAAAAATGATGTATGGACTTTGCAGGACTACGATGCCAGCTTGAAAGCAAACATCATGGTGGCAAAGAATGTGGCATTTGATGCTTATTTTGTAGATGAGAACAACGTCATTTACGGAATGAATGACGGTACGAAAGATTTGGCGGGCATTCCACTGTCCGGCGTTTATCCGGGCGGTCAGGACTGGGATTCTTCTGGCACAGAAGCCAACTTGACTATCGCAACCATGTTCAAGGATTACGAAAAGTATATTAAGAACGCGGATGTGAGAGCTTATGATTTTGATGTCGTTGACGCATTGAAAGGATTGGTATATGTTGATTTGGTATCAACAGAATCAAACAAGTATAAATTGATTGAGCACTTCGGAAATTTGGATATTACGGAGTATTACGGTGAATTACTGGCAAAGAATGCAGAAAAAGTGTTGGACGGGGCGACAAGTGCTTCTTATGCTAACGGGGTCATTACTACCGTTGGCGAGGACTCCGTTACCCTTGCATCTCCCTCTGTATTGCAAGAAGCTGGAATTACGGGTATTGAGGCTTGGACATGATAGTAGAAGGTGTAACATTCAATGAGGAGAGGGTGAGAAATATGAAGAAGAGGGACTTCATAAACACACATAAGAATGTGTTTTTTCTTGACCGACCGCCCGAAGAAAGGGAGAAAACCCTTTCGTCCATCTACGATGATATAGCATCTTCCGGTGCGGCAAGACAGAAAAAAGATGATTGTATATTATGATGGTGGTATCGTTTAATTAGGGGCGTTCATTCGCCCCTAAATTGTCTTGACTATGGCTAACATTATTGAAGCAGAAGAAAATTTCAGACGGTTTGCTACCGGATTTGAACCGATGATACGGGATATTATGGTAAAAAACAGAGAAGAAGTTTCCCAATATATTGTAGAACAACTATGGTCAGGTATTAACGGAAATGACAAACCGTTACGCCCTACTTACTTTAATGACCCGTATTTCAATACCAAAGAAGCGGGGTATTGGTATAAGAACGCCAAAGGCTATGCTGCTTTCAAGCAAAGGGTAGCCCCGCTTATGTATTCTTCGCTGATAAACGCTCCTGTAAGTTCAAAAGGGACGCCAAACCTGATAATTACGGGTGAATTTCACGATTCTATTACAGCCGTACCGATAGATAAGGGGCTAAGGATTGAAAGTGTGGGGATAAGCTTTAGCGGTGATATAGAAAAGAAATACGGACAGGCGATTTACAAGGTCGGTTCTTATGCGAGAAAGGCATTCATGGAAAGGCATATAAAGCAAGGCATTGCGGATTATTTTAGAAAATTCGGTTTATAATGGGATGTGCGTGTGAAAACAAAAAGAGAATGGCAGATATAGCTAAGATGCGTTCGCTTGCAAGAAAAGCCGCAAAGATGGAGGGGAAAGTATATATCCTTTATGAGAAAGACGGGGTTTTCAATTTTTGCCCGAGAGGCGAAATGTTCAACGGGAAACTGATTGAATATGTTTGGTTCTGATATTAAAAAAAGAACACTGTTTTTTGTATAACCCCCGTAATTTTTCTGCCTTTAAATTGAAAAATATTAAAAACAGAACAAAGGCGGGAGTTATCCCGCCTTATACAATCATTTCCTGGTTATTATACTCATGTGTGGGTATTTGGTTTCATGAATTGTCGGCTTCTTGGGCTTTTCTCCTTTGAGTTCTGCAAGTTCCGCCTTGACTTCCTTAAGTTCGTTCAATAAATCCGTATATCCTTCCGTCAATCGGAGGATGTGTTGCATCATTGCTGTGCTGATTTCCATAATAGATGAATATTTGTTTTAGTCGTTATTTCTGCCATCTGCCCGCCAGCCGTATTACTGGCGGGGTATCATAACGTGATTTCGCTGGTCGAACCTCAACGTGCATCTATGCTTGGTTATGTGGCAATATGTTTTTGGGTATAGTTATAGCTGTACGTCATTACTCCGTACCTGTAAATGTTTATGCTTCAATGCTATTTGATTTTTGCTATTTTCCCATCAGAAGGCTTTCCGCCAAATAGATGGTTAATATAAGCAAGACCTTTTGGTTTGCAAAACACCTTTTGGCATAATATGTCAGGGTGGTTGTCTCTGCGTATTGGCGGCAACAGCGTCATTTCAAAGTATCCTGCGTCAATATACTTTTGTTTCGGTTCGTTCCTGTCTTTGAAGAATATACCCGCATCCCTTAGCTTCCCGAAAAGGGTGTTTCTCCCAAAACCGAGATTGAGTATCTTTGCGGCTTGACCTATGTCTACTTTGCCCTCTGCTTTGAAAGCGGCTTCGGCAAAATCGGCTTTGGGTTGGAGTTTGGTAATCTTTGCATCTTTCTGCTCGATTTGCTTTTGTTGCTGCTCTGTTTCAATACGGAGTTGTTCCTTTTCCTTTTCAGAAGCTACTAACGCTTCCAATGCCTCAAGATAAGTTTGTGGAGTCTTGATAACTTTTTTCTCATTTTCGAGGTATTCTAAACGGTTGATTATTCTTTCACGCAGAACCGCATCATAACCTGATGCAAGAATAAGACAGCCTTTAGGGGTGAGATTAAAACAAGGACTTTGCCTATTAGACTTGTCAGTGTAAGAGGTCTCCACAAAATTGTGGGCAGCTACTCCTTGTTTGAGTAAGTTCCTTATGTCTCGTAAGATAGCATCATGCCTTTTACCCGTGACCTCTGCTATTTGAAGAGAGGTCATACCTTTCTGATTTGGAATTAACTCATTCGTTGTGTCAAGCATATTATAACGAATTATGATAAAAAGAAACCCTCCGTAGGTGTGCTTGACACAACATACGCAGGGCATAGAAGTCGCAGATTGTTTCCTTTCTGCCACCTTAGAGGGTTTCCCAATATCTTGTACAAAATTTGTTCGCTTTATTTTGCCCAAGAGTTATTATGTTGTATCAAGCACCGCAAAGATAGCCCTTATCTTTGAAATAGCAAACCTCTTATTGGAAAATTAATTATTTGGATTACTTTTTTCTTATTTTTGATTGGTCGCCCGAAATATTGTATTATATTTGCTGTACAATATAATACAATGTAATGCAAATAATAATATGGAAGCAGTAGTAAGAAAACAAACTTCGTTCCGCTTGCGTGAGGATTTATTGCAAATCTTGCAGGAACAGGCCAAAAAAGCGAACAGAAGTTTGAATAATTTTGTAGAAAGCACCTTAATGGATGCAATGTATTCAGAACCTAATGAAGAGACGGTTGCAGCCATAAACGAGGCGCGTTCCGGTAAATATGCCGGGGTTATTGATACGACAGATTTTGGCTCATTCAAAACAACAACAGAAAAGGCATGAGCGCAATAGACATTATTCGGGGTATTCTGATATACATGTACGGGCAAGACCACAACCCACCACACCTGCACATTAAAGACGGTGGCAACTGGTTTACTATCACTATCAAAGATAGGATGGTAGAAGGTAAGGGAACAGCAAAGACTATCCGACTGATAAATGAATACATAGACACCCACGAAGCGCAATTACTTGAAATTTGGGAAAAGGCGCAAAACGGTGAGAAGATAGAAAAGGTTAAACGATAAAAAGACAATGATATGATACTATTAGTAGAATCCGCTGAATACATGGGTAAATACACTCTTTTGTGTACGTTCAACAATGGAGAAAGAAGAAAAGTAGATTTAACGCCACTCCTGAAATATCCGGCTTTCGAGGAACTGAAAGATGAAAGCGAGTTTGAGCGTTACGGGGTTGACGGTACAGTATTTTGGGCAAACGGTGCGGACATTGCCCCTGAATTTCTTTATGAAAATGGGACACCATATAAAGCATAATTATCTTTTGATACAGACGGGGATTGAACTTCTTAGACTTGGAAGCCACTCTGAACTATTTGGGAAAAAGAAGTGATAAGCTATTTATAACCAGTCTAAATTACAAAGATTTCCGTTAAAAATATTGTCAAAATGATTTATTAGGAATTACTTTGCAAACAAAACTTAAAACAAATATCTTTTATGTAACATAAAAAAATCTGATAACATTTAAAGGCTTATGAAAAAACTATTATTTTTGTTTCTGATTTTGCTATCAGTAACATCATGTAAGAGCACTTATTATGAAATAGGATATTCCCTTGATTATAGAGAATATGTCAAAGACCCTAACTTTGTAATTAATCCTACTGAAATTGGGAATAAGGATTTTACTCCCGTAGGTCCAATATATTTGGAGTTTCATTCAGGAAATAAAGTAAAAAAAGAAGATAGAAACTATGTGCATGAAAAAAGAAGCATATCTATTGGAAAATATTATGTCCCTACTTATGAAAGAATGATTTCATCCGCAGTTAATAAAGCCAAAGAGATGGGCGCAAATGGGATTATTTCGTTTAGTATTGAAAAAATAGAAAAGGGTAGGTCTAATTTACCGGTATATATAATCAGTGGAAATGCAGTGATATACTAATTGCATTCTTAAGATTATTCACAAATAATAAAGCCAGATGTAATGTCTGGCTTTTTAAACAAAACCTAAAAATATTTATATGAAAAATACGATATTTACACTTATTATATTTTTATTAGCGGCTTGTTCTTCTTCTAAAGAAAAAATAGATGCATCGCAATTTGTTGGGGATTACGAATTAAGAAGCTGTTTTGACGAATCTAATTTTTTCCCAGATGCGAAAGGAGGATGTGAAATTATAAACAATGAAGGAGTTGTAAAAATAGAAATGCGAGTAGATAAAAATTCAAATGAGAGCGTTTCTGTCTGTGGATATATTGAAGGAGATAAAGTTAGGTATGATAATGGAGAACTTTTTGGAGAAATTTTAAACGGAAAAAGTTTTTGGATATATCAAAATAATGGAACAGTATATGAATTTTGGAATAAATATTATAATGGGAATAATAACACAAATGAAGGGATTTCGGAGAGATGTATTGCTATAACCAAAAAAGGAACAAGATGTAAAAGAAAAGCTGAAAAAGGTAGTTTATATTGTTGGCAACATAAATATAATCATTAATTTATATATACATCATGAAAAAAATATTATTTTTACTGACCATTTTAATGTTTATTCCCATTTTGGGAAATTCACAAACTATTAGAAAAAAAATTGCAAAAAAAGGAAATATATTTATCAATAAAACAATTGTAGACGGGGGAGAACCTATATATTTCCTCATGGGGCAAAATTCGGAATATAGTAGAATTATAGATATTGTATCTCCTTTGTATGGCAAGAAAGAAGATGTGATTTCTTTTTTTGAAGGAGCCATAAAATTATACAATACTTATAAAGGAGAAAATGTATCCGATGAAATAAATAATGTTGAAGTAAGTTTATCAAAAGTGCTTGGAAGTACAGTGATATTTGTTCAAGACAAAAAAAGTAATGGGTATTTAACCATGAAAAAAAAAGATTTAGATTTTTTCTTATCAAAAATGAAAGAAGAATGAAAATATAACAAACTGTATATGCATTTCCTCTCAACTGCTTATTTAAACAGTTTATAAATAATAAAGCCAGACACTAAGTTTGGCTTTTTCTTTTTCTCTTCCTTTTTCTGGTTTTCATTTTTGCCTTTCTTATTTAGAAAATTCTAAATAATTCAATATCTTTGTATCACCATGTGATGTTGCATGGCACTCAAAATTAGGACTTATGGCAAACGAGTTTGTAATTACCGATGTAGTAAGCGATAAAGCTTTAAATCAACTAACCAGCCTGACTAATAAATTTACGGAAGTTAAAAAAGCATATGCGGAGTTAGGGAAAGAACTGGCTAAATCTTATAGTATTCCGGTTTCTAATTATGACGACTTGACTAATAAGGCAAGATTATTTGAAGAGATTCAAAAAAAGTTAATTACAACAGAGAAAGAACTTGCTAACATCCAAAATGAATATAAGGCTCTTTTAAAAAACATTGCAGAGGAGACCCAAAAAGCCACAAAAGAAGCTTTGGAGCAGGCAAAAGCAAATGATTTAAATGCGCAAGCAGAGTTAAAAGCGGCTAAAGTAGAAACGGAAAGATTAAAGCAGCAAAAGATGCTTAATCAAGAAAAGAAGAAACTTAAAATTACCACGCAAGAAGCTATTGCTTTGACAAATAAAGAGGTTCATTCTATTAATGAGGCAAAAGAGCAAAATAAACTGCTTCGCATTGCAGTTTCCCAAGTTACTGATGCAGAAGATAAAGACAACAAAGTGCGTCAGCAATTAAATAATCAGATAGCTAAGAATACAGAGTATATACGCAGAAATACTGATTCATATACTAAGCAAAAGATGGCTATTGGGGCATATAAGAACGAAATAAAGGCTGCAATAGTCGAATTACAAAACGGAAATAAGACGTTTAAAAATTTAGGAATTGTCGCCAAAGGATATGGAAATATCTTAAGGTCAAATGTAGCAGGCGGACTCAATGAAGTTAGAATTGGGGTAGGTTCTATGGTAAAGGGAATGGTTGGAGCACAAGCTGTTATCAGTGGGTTCCAAAAGCTCATAGGTTTATTTAAGTCAGGTGCTCAATCTATTGTTGATTTTGAAGCTGCAAATAGCAAATTAGCAGCAATTTTAGGTACTACATCTAAAAATATAAAAGACTTGACAACTGATGCTCAACGATTAGGTGCGGCAACTAAATATACAGCATCACAAGCTACTGCCTTACAAATAGAACTGGCTAAATTGGGATTTTCTAAAAATGAAATTTTGCAATCAACGGAGGGTATTTTAAAATTTGCCCAAGCTACTGGCGCAGAGTTGCCAGAAGCAGCAGCTCTTGCAGGTGCTGCACTTAGAATGTTTAATGCAGACACATCAGAAACGGAACGATATGTATCTGCAATGGCTGTTGCTACAACCAAGAGCGCTTTGTCTTTTTCTTATTTGCAAACAGCGATGCCTATTGTGGGTCCAGTGGCAAAAGCTTTCAATTTTCAGATAGAAGATACTTTAGCCTTATTAGGGAAATTGGCAGACTCTGGATTTGATGCGTCTATGGCCGCGACAGCTTTAAGAAATATATTCCTTAATCTTGCTGATAGTAATGGACTATTGGCTAAATCATTAGGTGGAGCGGTAAAAACATTGCCTGAACTTGTGAATGGGTTGAAGAAGTTAAAAGAGCAAGGTGTGGATTTAAATACTACGCTTGAACTCACTGATAAAAGAAGTGTGGCTCAATTCAATACATTGCTTACTAATATTGATGCGCTTATCCCTTTAAGAGAACAGATAACAGGAGTTGAAGAAGAACTTGGGAACATGGCAAATACTATGGGGGATAATGTACAAGGAGCAATTCTTGGATTGTCTTCGGCATGGGAAGCATTTATGTTATCTTTCAAAAAATCCACTGGACCAGCAAAGAATGTTATTGATTTTTTTGCAAGAGGTATTAGGAATGTAGCTAATCAATTAAAGGACGCCAATCAGCTACAAGATGATTATAACAATAGAGCAGTTGCTATGGCTCAAAATGAAATGGCTAAATCCAATATTCTTGAAAAGAATGCAAGAAACATGCAAAATTTGTATCAAGAATATGTACAATCTGGTATGAAAGCCGATGAAGCCGCCATAAAAGCTAAAGAAGAATACATTGAAACTTTGAAATCAAGACTTGAGTTTGAAAATACTGATTATCAATTAGCTATTGCCAACCGCAATAAATTGGAAGATGAATTAAAAAATAGAGGTTTTTTTACTATTCTAACTTCATGGAAAAGAACAAATAGTGTTATTAAGGAGGAAATTGATGTTGCAACTAAAGCCGCTGCCGGTAAAAAAGCAATATCGTCTATTACAGAATCATTGATAAACCAACTTAATAAAATTGATTTAGCAGGGAGTAACGCGTCCGATGCTGGCAATAATGGAATATTAACGGATAAAGAAAAGAAAGCTTTGGAAAAAGCCGCTAAAGAGCGTATTCGCATTCGTGAAGCTTTACAACAATCCGAACTGGATTTAATGGATGAGGGATTAGAGAAAGAACTTGCTAAAATATCATTGAATTATAACAAGCGAATTGCAGCTATTAGAGGCAGTTCTAAGGAAGAACAAGCAACCAGAGAAAATCTTGCAAAAGCAATGCAAGAAGCTTTGGAAGATAAACAATTATCCTATGGACTTGATAAAGAAAAGTCTCAAATTGAACATAAATTAGACATTGTAAAAAAAGGGAGCGAAGAAGAATATAGATTAAGATTGGAATTACTCGATAACGAAAGGGAGCAAGCTATAAATGCTGCTATAAAAAACGGAGAAGATGTTTTTCTTGTTGATGAGAAGTACAAAAGAAAACGATTAGATTTAGAAGAAAGGTACGCCTCTGAAAAGAATAAGAAAATACAAGAATCTTATTCTTTTCAATCGGTTATTATAAATGCTGCAATGTCTAAAGAATTAGATGAAGCAGCTGCACAATATTCTCAAGGTTTAATAAATAAAGAAGATTATGAAAGGAAGAAGCAGGAAATAACAGAAAAATATGCTATAAAGCAAGCACAATTAGCCATTGATTTAGCCAAAGAACAACTAAATACACCAGGTCTATCGGAAGAAGATAGATTAAAATTGAAAGAAAAGATAGCACAAGCTGAAATTGCCCTTGCAGAAAAGGTTAGGGATGCAGAAATAAACGCAGTAGATAAATCAGCTGAAGCTAACAAGAGGAAAATGGATAAAATAGCAGAAACTATTCAAGCTATATCTGATTTACTGGGAGGATTTGCAGATTTGGGAACTGCTATTTTTGAAAGAAAGATGGAAGAAGTGGAAGCTGAACAAGATGCTAATGATGAAGCATATGATAGAGAAGTCGAAAGAATAGAAAAACTTGAAGAAAATGGTGCAATCTCCACCGAAGAAGCGGAAGCTCGTAAACGTGCCGCGGAGGATAAAACAGCAAAGAAAAATGCGGAGCTTGAAAAGAAAAAAGCCGCATTGCAGGAGAAGCAAGCAAAGTTTGACAAGGCTAACAATATTATACAAACGATAATGGCTACATCTTTAGCTATAATGAAAGCATGGACTAATCCATTTGCTGCTCCTGAGATAATCCCATTAATTATAGCACAAGGAGCAGTTAGCTTGGCGACCATAATAGCCCAGCCCATTCCCAAATACGCCAAAGGAACAAAAGACCATCCCGGCGGTTTGGCAATAGTAGGTGATGGCGGCAAGAAAGAGGGTATCGTAACTAATAACGGGCTTTTTATCACTCCTGATAAGCCGACATTGGTAGACCTTCCGGCGCATGCGCAGGTAATCCCTGATTTGTCATATATCTATGACCGTAGAGGACTTACATCGGATTATGGTTTATTGGAACAAAAGCTAAAGAATATGAGAGAAGAGGGGATTGTTGTTAATGTAAACAACGATTACAGCCGACTTGAAAGAAAGATGGAAAGCAATACCAAACAATTGCAGAACATTGGTCGGATTATGAAGAAAGCCAACCATATTGCGGATTACAATTGGATTTCAAGCAGAGTATAAGATATGATATATAATGACTTAAACAAAATATGCCTTTCCCGCTTTATAAACATATTCCTGGGGGATATTGATAAGGTTGTTCAAGGCGGAAGATATAGTATCAGAGAAAAGGCTTTGGCGGCCGAGAAGCTATGCAATGAATACTTATCAATAATAGGGGGAAAGTCTGTTTCTGCCCAAATAAACCGGAAAAATGAAGTGCTGAAAATTCAAATCCGATTAAATTGCCTTGCCATATGTCAGGAACTCATTTCTTCTGGAAACTGGAGTGATGCTGTAGAAGTCATGTCTGCTTTGGGTTATAAATTCAGAGAGGACGAACATGATAAGATAAAGAACCGGATAAGCAGCGTTTCCGCTTCTGACAACTACCGCCTTGCAAAATTGCAGGAAACATCTCCTGATATAGGGAAAATAAAAATGGATAGGGAATATTTTACCAAAGAACGCGTTTCTTTAATGTCTCATGTAAAAATGCACATTGATGAAAACACGTTCTCCGCCAAAGAATATGCCTATATGGTCAAACGTATGTGTGATGACATAGATGCTATGATACGTTCAACTTCAAAAAAGAAATAGATATGTATTACAGATGTGAACTGTTGATAGGCGGAATGACATATGACGCCACAAATGAGCTTGTTAATTGGGACGATGTAGAGATGTCTTTCAAGAGAGGGGATTATGACGGAGTTGTTCGTAGTTTTTCCACAAAATTTGAGTTTGCCAACGGTGCTTATTCGCTATTGCTGAAAGAATATTTGTCGAATTACCTGAACTCATCCGCAACACTCGTGTTTTATACCCGGAATAACTCATGGCTGTTAAATGAAAAGTTCAGATGCGCTTTGGACTACTCCACATTTTCCTACAATGATACGACGTGCGAAATAAATGCCGTCGACAACAGTATCGCAAGCTTGATTAAGGCAAAGAAAGGCACGCAGTATGAATACCCGGTAAAAGAAATAAAGGAGTCCCAGCCTTTGGATTATGACAGATTGTTGATGAACAGTGATATAAAATGGTCTATACCAAGTGACGCGGAAGAGCCTAATGTTTCCCATGTAATGACTGCTTATCCTAATGCTTATTATACTATTCCTTTTTATATGTTAGGACAACCGGAAATTGCGACAAAGGACATTGTAGAGGTTTTTGATACAGCTGAAAACCGATTTGAAAGTACGGAAAGTCTATTCGGAGAATATCTGTTCAAAAATATATCTGACAGGGATTTGACCATACGGATAAAAGTAAAATTCAGTGTATTCATTACGTATCAGAGACCAGGCGTATCCTTCCCGATATATATACGGCTTTCCTCTTATAATGAAAATAGTAAAGAACTTAAAATATATTATCAATCTGCTACAATTCAAACATTTAATACATACACTGTCGATATTGATGAGAATTTGACAATATCTCCGGGTGAGATGATTAATTTCAATATAGCACTTGCAAAATCTGACCCTATATATCAAAATTTTCCCGTTAATTTTAAATTCAACAGTCTTGACACACCGTTAAATATAAGTTTTTCCGAGCGTGGAAAATCTGTAAAAATAGATTGTATCAGTCCTAAAGTATTGCTTAACCGTTTACTGAGGTCTATAACTGATAAGAACAATGTAACGGGTGAAATCGCCACCGGAGTAGATGAGCGTTTAGACATGGCGATGATAGTTCCGGCAGAAAGCATACGAGGACTTCCCAATGCCAAAATATATACATCTTATACCAAATTCGCCAATTGGATGAGCACGGAATTTGGGTTTGTCCCTGTAATCGGTGACGAGAAGGTGACATTTGTTCATCGTGATACTTTATTCCAAGATACAGAAATAAAGGACTTGCAGGACAGCACTTCCGATTTGGAATACAATGTGAATGCCGGACTGGTTTATTCGGGGGTAAAAGTCGGGTATGACAAACAGGATTACGACAGTGTAAACGGTCGCGATGAATTCCGCTTTATCAATGAATACACCACCGGCATTACATTGACAGATAACGTATTGGAATTAGTTAGCCCATATAGAGCCGATGCTTATGGTATGGAATTTCTTGCGGAAAAAAGAGGTGAAGATACGACTGACAGCGACAGTGATAATGATATATTCTTTGTTGGAGCATCACTTGACGGAGAAAAATACAAGCTTGTAAGGGATGGATATACAATATCCGGTGTCATATCTCCTTCTACCATGTTCAATGCCATGTATTCCCAAAGGTTTATGATTGAAGCAAACGCAAGGTATATAGGTGCTTTTGCCAACACGTTGGAGTTTACATCATCTGACGGTAACAGTGATGTGACAATCAATGGAGTTAGCGAAAGGTCGAGTATTGTATTGGGAAACAAACTGTTCACAGTAGGAGAACTTTCCGTCAAGACCGGAGATTTGGAAATACCGTCAGACTTGACGGGTTACATTCGGGTGGAAAAGAACGGACATATTTATAAAGGCTACGTAAAAAGTGCAAGCTATAATTATGGACGACCGGAAGCGGTAAAATATTATTTGATAGTCAAGAGTGTGGATTAATAGATGAGGAGATTCCATATAAGTCTATCAGGCACTCGTTATTTTATAAGGTATTATTTGGAATTGGTCTAAATAGTATGTATATTTGCGCATGATGTGTGAAGTTGCACGTCACTATAAAAGGACGAAAGGACATGGTAAAAGTTGGTGATGTTTGCCCTCTTTTTTTCTCACCTGTAAAAGATAAGTTTGGGCTTGATATGGACTATATTCAGAAGTTCCACGCTTCTGATAAAATCCATATACAGGTATTCACTAATGCTTCTGAGGAAGTTTCAGCGAGCCTGAACAATCTTGCCGCAGGAAATTCTACACCAATATCACTTTCCACATATAATCATAATGACAATGTAGTGATGTATTACGCCATTCTTCGAGACTTGGAGGATGCCGTATATACGGTTACAATCAACGAATATACATCAGAACCTTTTATTGTATGCTCCTCTGACGACTTGTTAGAGGAAACTGTACTTATCCGTTATTCCCATAAAAGCAATAACTCCGCTTTTGATAACATATTTTGGGTAGATGATATTCAGCAAGTATTTAATTTTCGTGTGGAAGCAGGATTTAAACCTGGAGGATATTCCCCTCGAATAGATAATGAGCAATATCGCAACCAAATGCAAGAGATAGAAGAATTATACGCAGTACCTTATGATGTGTATAATCTTACGATAGGAAATTCAAGCGGCGTCCCTTATTGGTTTGCAAAACACATAAACCGTATTTTATGCCTTTCTATGGTGGAAATTGACGGGACAAGATATGTCCGTTCGGAAAGTTCTGTTCCGGAAATGACGCAAGTTATTGAAGATAGCCAGCTGTTCCATATAAATATGGCTCTTGAATTGCAGAATAACGATATTGCAGGTATTGGCGGCTCTCCTGAAGCTGGTTCTTCCGCCTCTTTCCCTGCATTCCTGATAGACCACGCCAAAGATGGAGAGATGTTGCAATTCAGCGCAGAAAAAGCTGCATTTACTAATGTTGATAAGGTTGAGGTATGAAAAAAAGGCTTAGTAAAATATTATGGTTTGGTGATGCTCTTAATGAAAACAATCAGGCAGCTCCCCCTGCTTTATCTCCAAGTGATGAAGAGCATTTACAAGGTCTGAATCTCGGGGAAATATATATATGCGTCGCAGATGCCGACCCAGCACTGTTCATCAGGACTTCCGCCGACCGAATTGTCTACTTTAAGGCTCTTGATATAGAGGCTTTATCCAAGTTCTTTATAAGAAAAGACAGACCGGACGAAGCTGGATTTTTAATAAAGTTCTTAGGTGGATTGTTTTCAGACTACATCCAGTCCATGAACTTTTCTTCCGGTGCTCTCGGTGAAGGCTTTGTTATTAAAGTAGACAGCAAGACGGGAGACAGCTATTTGGAAGTAGACCATATGTTGGCACGCAAAAGTGCCACGTTTATTGAGTTGCTGATACAGCGATTACGCCAGGTTGGCGGTCAGATAATACTTTCTCCCGCATCCATGTCATGTTCTAAGGTAGAGGAATACGATACCTTTTACCGCTGTTACTTCGAGAACACAGACGGGGAAAAGACCATTGTTCAGGAATTTGTAATAGGAGACCAAGCCCGCAGCCAGACATTCAACATCAAGCCAGGCGTACATGAGAATGTCTCTAATACCTACTATTGGCGGTTGGTGACAAGCGTAGGTGACAATTACATAGACCTTTCGAAGAGCGACTGTGACACGGGGTCTGCCGCACCACAAGCAGGCGATGACATTGTACAGTTAGGCAACCGGACGGATAAGACCAGACAGAACGCCATCGTATTGGCAGCATACGGGAATGATACTCCGAGCTTCCGTCAGTATGCAGGGATTGATTCTTATTCTTTGACTGGTAAAGAAGTGACAGCTTTCAGTCCTAATGGGAATAAAGTTACTGGTGACTTTATCCTGAAAACGGGTGTGAATATCCTTACCCAGTTCAAGATATTGGAAGATTTGATTTACTCTGAAATCTCCAAAGTGCTTGACGAGGTGCAGGCAAAGGATAATTATCTGTATAACGCATCATTTGCAAGCAATACGAACGGTTGGGAGACAAAGAACGATGTTCGTTTCTTTACTGTGAACGGAAAGTTCTTATTGGTTAACGACAAGTTCTATTCCCGCAAGGATGCTATGGCTGCCATTATCAGAGACGGGGATAGAAACGTGCTTCGTATCCTTTCTTCCGGAATTAAACAGTCAAATGCTGATTTAGCCAATAAGCCTACCTATGAGGAAGGGGAAGAACCGAAGAAGTTCTTTATCTCTTTCCGGTACAGGGTAGCTACAGCCGGAACGCTGACAATAGGATTTCCCGGTCAGAACCTGCATTTCACCGAACGTCTTGAACCGAGTGAGGAATACGCAATGAAAGAGTATTCCGGCACATGGGACGGAACGGGCGATTTTGAGTTGAAGTTTACGGGGGATATATACATACATTCGCTGGCTCTTACCGAAAACGCATTCGAAGATTTATATACAAAATTGAGTTCCGAAATAGAGCAGACAGCGGAAAGTATCAGGTTGGAAGTAAAGGAACTCTCAGAAAGTAACAATCAAAGGTTCTCACAGATTGAGCAGACAGCGGAAAACCTCAAATTGTCTGTTACAAAAATAGAGGAAGATGTAACGCAGTTGGGGCTGGACATCAATGGAGTTACCGATGAACTTAAATTATATGTCAAAAAAGACGGATTAGGTTCAGAAATCAATGTGGCACTTGATAACATTTCCGTGGTTTCCAAAAATATATACTTTACCGGAAATATATCCGCCAACGGGAATGTGTCTATTCAGGCAGACGGGACAATAAAGGCTATTGGTGGATATTTTGAAGGAGAGATAAATGCAAACAGCGGGGTGTTTAAAAATGTAAGAACTCCTAACAACTCTTTGGTGATAGACGAAAATGGGAATGTTAGCATTGTTGGCAAAATGTCAACTGCTTCGTCAGGCACAAAAATAGAAATAGACCCAAATACTAATTCTATTCGGATGTATAATCAAAACGGTAAGGAAGTGGGAAGTATTAATTTTATGGTTGAAGAATGGGGAGGTTCGAATAATTACTATCCCAAAATTAGGTTACATACATATCATGGAGACGAAGAAATTTCTGACGTAAGTTTATCGGGTGGAAACATGTCAATATCGGTAAATATGGGAGGACATAATTATTTCTGCAATTTAGAACCTAGAGCGGGCCTTTTCTTCTATAAAGACAATATTAGGACCAAATCGTATCCAGCAAATTAATAAACGCAAAAGTTATGAAAAAGATAAATTTTAAACAATTACTGATTGCTACGGACATTACCCGTAAGCATTGTGAAAATATAGATTGTAGAGAGAATTTTGCGAATGTATTATACCGGAACGGTAACGGTATCGCATCACATGCACTCGCTTTGAAGATATACAACTCCAATGAAGAGACAGAGTATACCGATGAAGAAGTATCCTTGATACAAGAGCATGCAAATGCTTTTTGCAAACCTTTCTTCATTGACGCGCTCAATCGTGCTATCAACAATCAACCGGAAGAAGTAACCGATAAACAGGAATAATTATGGCTTGGACAGAACAGGATTATCAAGAAATAGTTGCCCGTATTATGGCTAACTCCATAGGGGTTAATGAAGTACCGAATGCGGACAAAGCGGATGATGTAACATCATTGCCTGCATTTAAACCTTCAGGAAGCAACAGTAAAGCTTCTGTGGTCAATTATCCTTTAGAATTTTTGAAAGGAGAACAAGGCGAGCCAGGTATACAAGGCGAACCTGGGAAGTCATTTAAGGTAGCCGGCGAATACGCCACCCTTGAAGCCTTGAAATCCGCTGTTCCCGACGGTTCGGCAGTTGACGGGTTCATGGCTGTAGGTACGGAAGCCCCTTATGATTACTACGCATGGGTGAACGGTGAATGGGTAAGTCAGGGGAAGATAGGCGGCATAGAAGAAGCGCCAACTGATGGAAAGGCATACGGTCGTAAAAATGGGAATTGGGCGGAAGTTCCTGAAAAATCCGACGTCCTCACCAAAACCAACAGTGAAAGTTTCACCCCAACCTCGGACTATCAGCCTGCAACGAAGAAGTATGCGGATAATATCAATTATGGTAAGGTTATTAACGTTTCTGTGGGCACTTATCTTGTTACCAATAAAAACGAAAAAGACAGGGAAGCAATAGACCTTATAAACACCATCTTTGGTTCGGTTGATAATCTGAAAGAAATAATCCAGGATATTATAGCGAACCACACCAAGTATTATTTTCACAGTTATAATAGCAAAGATAATTGTATTGAACTTAGTAACATTTACTCTTTTCACAACCCTGAAACTGAAGAATATAACTTGCAATGCAATATCAGTTATTATACTAATAACGGTCCTGTTTCCAAGCGTATGGGATTTAAACTAATGCCCAATGATGAAGACTGCGCTGCCTCTATAGAAGATATACTCACTTCCGATAATCTACAAAGAGTTGTTAAACGTACTAAAACTAAATATGATAGTATCGGTACTAAAGATAATTCTACAATGTATGCTGTAATTGAATAAAAACTTAAAGATATGGATAGTAATTTAAAAGTTGGTTCTAATAATGCAGGATTGTTTATTGGTAATACTGAGATATTAGGGGGGGTAACAGTTAATTATGAAGATGGTTTCTTTAATGACCCTGGTTCTGCGTGTATTATAGTTAATAATTCGCAAGAAACTAAATCTTTTAATATAGATAATAATACAGTTAATGTTGCTTCAAATAGTATTTCCTTTTTATATAATTATTCCAATTGGAAAATATCTACTAATACAGATATTATATATGATTTTCGTTTTGGCGATACTGATAATGGAGAAGCTAATGATACTATTACAGCAAAGGCAAATGATGTATTATTTAATTTTACTGGTTATGGTTCTTATTTAGTTTTAGTAATAAAAGAATAAATATAATTGATATGGATAAAGATACGAAAGATATTAACGGGGGGGGTAAGAGTAGGTATAAGTAATACGAGTATTCGTATTGGAAATCAACTTATTGCTGGCAAAGAATTTGATTGGAGTAAATTATATGATGCTTTAACTTATTTACCGCCTACTGAAACGTTATATAAGACAAGAATGTTAATAATAGCCAATCTTAGCTCACATAATATTAGTCTATATAGAAGTGGACAGTTAACTACTGTTGAAAGTGGTAAAATAGATTGGTATTCTAATGGTGTAGGTAGTAATATTAATTTTAATATACAAAATGAAAATGTTGACGACCCTGTTAGATTTTTAGAAATTTATAAATGTTATTTAGTAGGTGAAAGCAATCAGCAATTAGACGTTAAAGAAGGTGTATGTCAACCTGGAAGTGGTATTTGTGCTTTTGCTGAGAACGATTATGATGATTTAGATTATATGGTTTTTATTTTTGATTATAATGAATAAATAAGATGATGTATATAAAAACAATCTACTACAACAACAAATTAGCGAAACTCATCCTCTTTGGCAGCTACACGACAATCATGCTCTTCGGCTTCATCCTTACGAAGCTGAAAGAACTGTCCGAAACGACTATCCGTCATGAACGGACACATCAGAAACAGTTCTTCGAGTGTATGGAGATAGCGGCTATCCCGTCCGTATTGCTGGCATTCCATGTCAGTGCGTGGTGGTTGTTACTTATCCCGCTATTCTACTACATTCTTTATTTGGCAGAATGGTTTGTAAGCTTCGTGTATCACTTGTTCACAGACAACAAGATTGGGGACGGAGAGGTCAATAAAAATGCTTACCGTGCAAGCGCATTTGAAATGGAAGCCAAATTCAACCAGGACAACCCGAACTACTTGAAAGAACGTAAATGGGGAGCGTGGTTCCGCTATTACGGCAAGATATGAAAATCCCGTCCTACTCTCACGAGCAAAACGGAATGACAGTAGTTAGCTTATTTGATAAGAGACACAAAGATAGGAATAATTGACAAATAACGATAAGATGAGTACAGAAGTTGTAAATGCAGCCCTTCAAACAGGCAAGGGTATTAGTGATTTTGGAATGATGGCTATAACCGCAGGCTTTTTCCTTGTGTTATCAGCCTTGTTGATGGTGGCGTGCTTCCGTTGGTTTATGAATATGGTAAACCAGCTTATGACATCACAGAAAGAGATAAACCAAGACTATAAGGACACCATGAGGCAACTATTGGAAGAAACCCGTGCGCAGAATGAGCGATTGAACGTGCTATCGGAAAGTCTAATGCCCGAAACTCAGCTGCGTATAAAAACGCTAAGCAATGTATTCTTCGACCTTTCCGTTGAGAAGGTGTGCCGCATTATTAAGAAAGTACGTGAAGAAAACCATATATCAGACAAGGAAGCTACTGCAAGAAAGATACGCACATTGCTTACAAACATACACGAGGACAGAAATTCAAAACTTGACTGCTTTTCGTATCGTGGGAACAGGCTTTCGGAATACACGGAAAAGAAATGGATAGAACAGGTTGCTAAAGCCGTTGAAGCGGAGATTTACAATGAAAACGGAGCGAACAACGGCAGGGCATACACGAATGTAGAGTCGGTCTATGCGAATATAAGATTGGAATTTTATCACAATTTGAATGAAAGATAAAGATGTATGGAAGAATGGAAAGATATTAAAGGGTTCAATGGATTTTTTCAAGTCAGCAATTTAGGGAATATCCGTTCTGCAGACAGAAGTTTTACTAATAAAAATGGACGTAGATATTCATTTTCCGGTAAGCCTCTTAAACAGCAAAGTAGTAAAAATGGATATAAACTTTCTTGTTTTAACTTTAATGGTAAGTTATATCGCTTCCTTACACATAGGCTCGTTTATGAAACCTTTATTGGAGTCTTAGATGAAAGGTTGGTAGTAGACCATATAAACGGTAACAAGACAGATAATAGAGCATCAAACCTCAGGCAAATAACAAGCAGGGAGAACACAACCATCTGTCGTAAAAGAAAGCACCCAGTGGGATGTAACTCGGTAAATGGGAAGTACTATATTGCAAGTTTTGGCATTGGGAAAAGCAATAGAGTTTATCTCGGCTGCTTCAATTCGGAAAAAGAAGCGGAAAAATCCTATAATGACGCTTTGGTTGAATACAACAATACAGGAACTATAACAATACGCCCTAAAAGAAAGATTAATAAAGTAATTAATGGGATGAAGGTATGTTCTAAATGTGGAATAAATAAATCTGTTTCGGAATATTCGCTGTGTAATCACGGACATCCATATAGCATGTGTAGGAGTTGTGTCAATAAAAGAAAGAGAGAGAAGAAGTGTGAAATAATAACTAAAGATAAGGAGTAACAAAATGAAAAAGAAACTGATTATCGCGGCGATTGTTATCGCTATTATCGTGGGAGTTATGCTGTACATGCACTACACACCGTTTTGGGTGAACCTGACTACTGTTGTATCATTCGGTGTCGGTGTTGTTGCCGGATGGGTGGTTCGTTTAGTTTATGACAAATATTTCAAGGAGGACGCGCAGAATGAAAGTATTGATTGACAACGGACACGGAAGTAACACTTCGGGCAAGTGTTCACCGGACGGAAGATTGAAAGAGTATGCGTATACCCGTGAGATTGCCATACGATTGGAAGCGGAGCTGCGAAAGAAAGGCATTGACGCAGAACGTATCGTCAAAGAGGAAATAGACGTTCCCTTATCGGAGCGTTGCCGTAGGGCGAACGAATACAAGGCAAGTGACACAATCCTCGTATCTATCCACTGTAATGCAGCGGGAAGCGGCTCTGAATGGATGCAGGCACGTGGTTGGGAAGCGTGGACTTCGACAGGTCAGACGAAAGCCGATAAATTAGCTGATAGCTTATATGTGGCAGCCGAACGACTTTTGCCGGGTATGAAGATACGCAGGGATATGACGGATGGCGACCCTGATAAGGAAAGCGGGTTCTACATCTTGAAGCACACGAAGTGCCCGGCAGTCCTTACAGAGAACCTATTCCAAGACAATAAGGAAGATGTTGGCTTCTTATTATCGGAAGAGGGGAAGCGGGCAATAGTGGACTTGCATGTGCAGGGAATTGTGAACTATTTGAATAACTCTAAAAAGTAAACATCATGGCAGCAGAAGTTTTATCATTTCAACAAGAAGAAGGCAAAACAGCGTATTACGCAACGTTTGTCAGTGACGGCAATCCCGTTACCATACAGATAAAGAACAAGGGCGGATATGTGACCGCTTTCGCAGGAATTGATGATTTGGAACCCGTTCCGCTTTATCCCAACGCATCCCAATATAACGGTGCGTCCAATACGATTTTCCGTATCGCAGGGATAGCGAATGGCATAAACGTCACAATCAAGAGCGCTACCGAAGTATTGGAAGCCAAAATGATTAAAGAGGGATAGCCTATGAACCCAATCACTATCCCCAACATCAGCATCCCGACAATCGGTATTCCTACTATCGGGATACTTACTATAGGGTATTCATATATCAAGGATAATAAACCGGGACCAAACCCATCCCCTGATGGAAGGTATTTATTATTATCGGATGGCACTCCGTTATTGTTGGCTAACGAAGAGCCGATATTACTTACAAATAACAAAAAATAAAAAGATATGGCAGAAGGATTACAAATAGGACAACTCCCTCAAAAGGAGAACTTAACAGGAAACGAGCTGATACCTTTTCAGCAAGGAAGTAGCAACGGCTCAATGAGTACCGCTACATTGAAGAAATACATCGGCACTGGTGGTGGCAACACTGACTATATGAACTACATCACCGAGTATAATGTTTCCGTCCAGCATCCTACTTCGGGAATTGGCGGGAGTAACAAGTACAGTCTGGAAGGCGCTATAGCCCAAGTCCCGCAGGAACTTAGAAATATCGGACTGAAAGTATCATTCATCAATTCAGATGGAAAAGTAGAAACATGGGAGTTCCAGGGAGGAACGTTTACAAGCATTGATAATTGGATTCGGCAAGCACTGAATGTGGATGTTGAAAACATATCTGTGAATAAAATATCCTCCGATAAAATAAAATCAAATAAAACGATTGATAATTCGGGCAATATTATTTCTTCACAAGGAAGATGTGTTGTTGACGGCTTTGATATAGGTGACATGGATTATCTGTATACAATTTGTTATGGAATCTATTTTTACAAGAAAACAGAAAACGGCCTTACTTATCTAAATTGGAAGAGAGCCAATGCCGCCACGGGTAGAAATATAAGTAAAATTCCCAAGGAAAAAGAGTCTAATTACTGTAGGTTATTATATACAACCGAAGTTCCTGGTAAATATTTTTCGGGTAAAGAGAATTTTATTTTTACAGAATTTGGAGTTGCAGAAGTTCCTATTTTGGATTATAGCAAAAACTTAATAACAGAATCAATCCTAATCAAAGGATACAATACAGTCAATGGTTCTCTATCTGTCAATGAGGAATATAATACGACTCAACTTATAGATATAAAAGATGCAAAAACTGTTTTTACAAATGCTTATTCTGTAGCATTGTTTACATCAGATGGTTCATATATTGGATATACCGGCAATCAGACAGATTCATTTCGGGAACTTAAAATAAACCAAAGCCCAGCCTATAGATACGCTGTCTTTAACTTTAACAAGAATACTCATGCTTTTGTTTCATTGCATTATTTCCCTTGTAATCCCAATTCTATTGATATGGATTCAACTATGAATCATGATGAGATACTTCGTATGGCTTTCTCCGGAAAGAAAATGACATCGTTTGGCGACTCAATTGTAGAAATGGCTTCATGGCAGAAGTATGTATGGAAATATTTTAATATGGCTGACCATTACAACAGAGGTATTGGTGGGTCTAAGGTTACATCAGTTGGGTACAAAAACAAGCTTGTTGATGAATATGGATATTATCATGCAAGCAATCCTTCAGAGGGGACAATATCAATAAAGGATTATATGTGTGGAGATGAGCGGGTATCTACTATACCGCTTGATACTGATATATTGATTATTTATGCGTCAGCAAATGATATTTCAGGTAGTGTTGAACTAGGGAGTATAGATGATGGAGATGAGACACATTTTTACTACGCTTATGCCTTAATGATAAGAAAAATCATCAAAAGAATCCCCAACGCTAAAATTTTTGTATGTACGCCTCATAACTTTTATAATAAGTATGAAGATGCGGATTATCCATATAAAAATAATCAGAATCTAACTATATTAGATTACTGTAAAGTCATAAAAGATATTGCAGCAATATATGGCATTCCTGTCATAGATGTAAATGGGTTAAGTGGAATATCAACTTTAACAATAACCAAAGATTTGGGCGACCAAGTTCATCCTAATAATATCGGAGGGCAGAAAATAGCCAATGTTATAATCAATACACTTATAAGATTTGCTCCAATTGGTCTGCAGGAACCACGGGTAGAAGATATATTTCATTAACTAAATTTGCATAATGCTAACTCAAAATATGAAAAATAACATCTTAGGTGCAGTGGTCTATCTATCCACCGCCATAGTATTCGGTGGCAGTACTGCACTGCTGATGCTCTTCATTAAGGAGAACAGCGACCGTTGCCACTACTATAACGGCAAGTGGAACAAAACAGACTTGCTGTGTGGAGCTGTCGCAATATGTGCAGGTATGGTTGTAAATCATTATTTGTTGAGGTTATGAAAAAACTACCCTGGTTATTAGTTCTATTACTGGCAATCGCTTGTGTGGCGGCGTGGTTCCGCCTGCTCGAGCCTTTGCCGGCAGAAATCCGTACCGAAACAAAGATACAGACGGTTGTCAAACTTGATACGGTTCTTATCTCTAAACCGATAGCTGTGTTTTGGCAGATATTACCGAATGATACTATACGTATAGGCGATACCTTGCTTCATCGCAAACGGGTTGTGTATGAAGATAGCTTGTATCGTGCGGTGGTGAGCGGATATGTAGACCCGCGACTGGATATCATAAAGGTGTTCCCAAAGACCGTTTATCAAGTGGTAACGAATGACATCTATCATCCGGTTCCCATCAAACCGAAGAAGAAGCGTTGGGGATTAGGGTTGCAGGCTGGGTATGGGTATCCAGGCGGCATGTACGTAGGCGCAGGAATAAGTTATAATCTATTTGTATGGTAAGAAAGAAATTAACGATGTAGAAGTTGGCTTGTTGCTGACACTCTTTCGGGGCTTAGAGTAAAAAGAAAGCCCCATTTCCCTTCACTGTCTGCAAACTTCAAGGGAATAACAACACGGCAGTATTGTTTTGGGGCTTTGTCCTTATAAACAAGACTTCTGTGTTTTTGTTTTCAGAACTTTTATGTTTTAAAGCAGAAATATGAAAATGAAGGAATTATATCAGACGGTAATGTCGGCGGTTTGCCGCCATACAGAAATAAGGGAGGTTGATATTTTAGGAAGTAACCGCGAAGAGTGTGTAGATGCCCGTTACATCTTAATCCATATTCTTGCTCTCTTTTTGACGGATGAAGAGATAGCCGGGCAGACTAAATTGCCGCGCCAATCAGTTAATCGGATACGGAATAGATTTGCAGCTAAAACGAACAAATGGAGTATCCGTAACAACCTGCACGAAATTAGTTCAGAACTAGCTCACAATCCGCTCACGTCTTCTATAATAGCACATTGATTATCCCGTTCTTTGTCATGCAGCCTTATCGGGTTGCCTTGAAACAGTTTAAATATTTTAAAGTTATGAGAATTAAAGGAATGAGCGGTGAGGAATATAATGTCACCGGACAAGGACAAGGTAATTACAACACGGTTGGGGCTTCTGCCGGCATTGCATCTTTTTTGGGGCTGAATGCAGGGAATATTCTTGGCGGTTGCGGTAATGTGAGAAATGGCGGTTGTGCAGGCCCGGTTGAGGTTATTACCTCGGAGGACAAGCCCGTAAGCCGTTATGAGGCTGGCATGATGGATAAGCTTGCAGCCAAGGATTCGGAAATCGCATTGTTGAAGTCCAACACCTACACGGACCAGAAACTTGCTGATGTTTATGACCGCCTACTGACAATTGTCAACAAGAACAAGGAAGACCAGAACGCAATCAATATGCAGCAGGCCGTATATAATGGCACCAATACCGCCACCTTAAGCTGTATGAAACAGCAGATTGCGGAATTGGTAGCTTTAAGCGAGCTTGTCGTTCCTCAACGTAAGGTTTGTGATACTGGATGTTGCGGTTGTAACAACTAACGCACAAGCTTATGTTTTCAAACGCTCAAAAATTGGCGGCTGTGCTCAATAAGTGGGCACAGCCTGCTATACAGGGATTACTTGGAGGACGGTTAGGGCAATTGCCGTTTATTGCAAATATAGATGCGAAAGTGCGTTCCACCGGTTGGGTCAGCCCAATGTGGAGCATTTCCAAAGAGATAGCTCCCGTACTGAACGGATTGTCCTCATCATTGATTGAACCTATGCTTGCAGGGTATCTGCAAGGAGTTCCGGATAACGCCATACCGGAACTGGCACATAAAGTCGTGGATGATGCTATAAAGAATGGGGGACTTTCGTTGTTTGAGGGAAAAATCGAGTTTGAGAAAGAAGATTTGGAAGAATTAAAATCGCTTCTTCGGTATAATCTGCCTATCCAGGACGTTCCTAATTCCTATGAAGTATTAACAGAAGAACCTATTTCGCAAGGTGAAGATGCGGAAGATAAATAATACAAAAAGACAATATCATGATTCAATTAACTCCAATTGCAATCGCTGCTACCAGCCAACAATACTTGGTTAATGTAGTGGAAAATCTGTGCCAGGCATATTGTGTCAATGCCGGAGCGCAACCCACCGGCTTGGTGAATTTTACAGTAGCCGACCAGTATACAGTAGGGACACAAACGATAGTAACCGTTAACGCGGCTTCCCTTGTTACTTATACTCCCAAAGGAAGTTGCCGTAGTGTTACCAAACAGTTCTTGGAACAGTTTAAGGTAGCATTTATCGGTACAGCCGGGGAAATCCCCTCAATCTCCATTACGCCACTTGTCACAAGGATTACGCCGGAAAATATAAAGTGCTGTAACCGTGCGTTTGGAGTAAGTCTTGCAACTCCGGTCACTATTTCCGCCACCTTTCCGGCTTGATTATCCGAACGCGCCAAAGAAAAAGGGGCGAAAAGATGTTCCGGTAAAAGGGGGAATAAAGAAGTATAAACCAGGGAGGACGAAAGCCCTCCCTTAAAAATATTATTATGAAGACAAAAGATGAAATGATAGAGCGCTATAATCTCCTTTATGAAAAGATGTCCGACAGCAAGAATCCCAAAAACATGAAGATTTTTGGCGAGGCCGAAAAATATATGTTCCGTGAGATAGCGGTGGCGCATCCGGATATGGCCGAGACGTGGCTTTCCCATCTGGAAGCAGTATGCTGGGATAACTACTTGTCAGAGAGAGAGGCCGGGAATATCAACAAGAGGACTGTCAATCAAGATGGCACGAAAGGTTTTCATTGGGGATATGAGATGTTCTGCAATGCCGTAAAAAGTCTTGGGGGACAAGTGGAGGACAAGCCGCATTACAATAGTTATGCCTTGTGGGTTACAGCCAACATGATTTATTCCGACCATGCGAAAAGTATATCCGAGGATATGGGGTATAAGACACCCCAGGAAGTGCCGGCCGATAAGATGGCCCTATCTTGTTATAGAAAGGCGGTGGAGAATCTGGAGGATGAAGACGAGGGGTTTCGTATCAGGAGATACTTTAAGCACCGGATGTACGATAACTCGCCTTTGTGAACTTGAAAGAAAGATAGACATGCTGATTCGGATGGTTGGAAAGCTTGATGGGCTGCGTGGGTTCGGTTCGAATGTTCTTGCAAATGTTGTCGGGGACCTTATGATAAGGCGATGATATGAAAGATAGGATAGACATATTGCTTGAAAAGGCAGATTTCACTTGTTACAGCGATTTCTGCCTAATATTCAGGGTACTTCAATGGAATGTTTTTTAGAACGTTTTGAGAAGGTACTTCATTGGGTTATACCCTTTGCCGTATTGGGTAGGGCATTAACTCTGTGTGTCTAATTCTTTCACGCCCTCCAACGCCCTATACAGTATGTATATGGTACTCATATTGTTTTTAAACAAATCTGTGCTCCCTTCTTCTACGTATTGTGCGTAATCAAACACCAGTTCGATAAGCTCTTCCCGTAATTCTTCGGGAGATATGCAGTCTTTGAATAATTCGTCTATTGCGCTAAGGTCGTATTGCTTCTTAGCAGGTATTGTATTTCTTTCCATGATGAATATTTGTTTAGTCTTTTAGTAAAAGCCCGCCCGGAATAGGTACGGGCAGGGCTTGGCAATAGGGTTAGGCTGCTTTAGATTCTCTCACCATATTGGATATGATGTTGTATATCTTATCAAGGAAATGATTTCTCTCCGCTATTTCAAGTTTGGATTCGTCTCGTCTTGCTTTCTTGTAGTTCCGTATGGAGATATGGTATAGGTAATACAGCTGGTCATAAATCTTGTGCCATACGTCTTGCTGCCTTATATTCATGGCGGATGCGTATTTGTTTACCAGCTGCCGGATGTTGTCACGCATAGACAGCTGCGGCAATTCTTCCGAAGACATAGCCACTGACAATAAGAATTTCCCGTTTTCTTCCCGTTCTTTCTTTATTTCCGCAATCTCATTCTCTATATTCTCTATCCGTTTCTCGTATTCGAGGTTTATGTTCGCTTGCATTGCAAACATCTGTGCGGAAGAAAGATGCCGTTTCAATGCGTTTTCCATAGAGTTGAATGCTGCGATGTATTCCAATTTAAATTTTAGGGCTTTCTTACCAGTGAATCCCATTGCCAAAAGAGTGAACCCGTCTCGGTTCATTATAAATCGTCTTGCGGATTTCACCCCTCCATTGGGCTGTGGAACATCTTCTGTATATTCCACGAACATGTCCCGAACTTTTGCGTCACATTCATTATCAGCGTTTTGCAATAAATTATCTATTGCTCTTACTACATCGTTTGGCTCTTTGCCAAACTTTTCAGCAACCAAAATACTATTGGTTAACACTTGGTCATTTTGACCTTTAAAAACTAATTCATTTGCCATTTTTGTAACGTTTTATGGCATTGCAGAAAGAAGACGGTCTGCAATTAACCCGCCGTTACACATACCTAAGAGGCAGTCGGGAGGCTATTAACTCTCCACACGGGTTTGCAGACCGCTATAATATACAGCGTTAGCTTACAAACATAAAAAATGCCTGCTAATAGCAGACAACCGTCCGCCTCTTAATATGTGTAACGCTGCAAATATACCTCTAATTTCTATAACGCCAAATAAAAAACTTAATATTTTACTTTTCTACCCCATATCATCGCGTTATACAGCGAAGTAGCATACATCTTAACCTCTTCCTTGCTCTCAAGGAAATCAACCTTAGAAGCTGCTATCATAGCCTCTGCATAAATCTCTTTGTTTAAAATATTATTCTCTTTCATATTATCTGCATTTAACTTTTGTAAGTCCATACTTAGCCAATCTTAGATATATCGTCCTTACACTTACATCCAACATTTCAGCCATTCTGCGGGGCTGTATATTTTCTTCCTTGTACAACTTGGTAATGTTTTCTTCCGAAAGCGGGTCGACAAATGTTTTCTTCGGTTCTGCTATCCCCATCCGTTTACGCGCCTTCGCTGCATATGCTTCATTTTGTTTGTCTTTTGTGACGTAAATAACAGTGGTCTTGTTAAGGCGTAGAGGGAATAGCCTTCTTTCCACTTCCTTGTGTTGTTCGGCAAGGCTTTCTGCATTCCCGTTGACCGTAGTGTCAATCTTCTTGTATTTGTCCGGGATGCGGGAATGTCTGTCTCTGATTATTCTGTCTGCTTTTCTCATGGTCTTTTACATTTTTTAGAATGTTCGTCAAGTAAAAGTTTGGAAAGCTTGTATGTCACAACAATTATGCTGACCGTCATTGCGATTGCTAATACAATTCTAACCGACAAGAAATAAACAATAGCCCAATGTATGAAAATAAGCATAGGCAGGAACAGTGCTGCTATAACGCTCGCTATGATTTTGTTTTTCATGTTCAATATATTATACTAAATTTATGATACCATTTATCTGCATAACTGAACCATCCTATAATGAATGATTTACCGAAGAGGGTTACTTTGTATAGTTTACTCATGTGTTTCTTTGTTCTTTAATTTATCAAGGAACTTGCTATCTCCCGAATAATTCACACCGATAGCCTTTTTACTTTCAACAATCTGTTCCAAAAGGGCTATAGCTTCCTTTTTCACTTCTTCTACTTCATTATAACCGCAGGCTTTATCAACCAACTGCTCCATAGTCGATTTAGGCTTGGAAAGAGCCTCATTCAACTTTTCCAATCGCCAGTAGCAGTAATCAATTGTGGCGATGTGCTCTAATTTACTCATGGTTATATTATTCATTTATAATTAATTCACACCAACTATTATCGCTTTCCCAAAACCATTGATAGCCGCCAGCGTGTTTACGCTTTCCGGAACAGCAATTCCTGATATTACGGGCGCAAATGCCAGTCTTTCGTTTCGCATCGTTAGAGGACTGGAAAACACCTTGTAACCGTCCGCTCTTTATGGCTACTACTTTCTTTGCATTGCAGCCCGCTATATTAGGGTTTCCCGTTCTCCCTAAGGCTAATCCTTTAATCATACTTTCCCTTTTATGCGAAGGGATGTAATCATCCCATTTCTTTCCCTTGTTATGAGGGATACCTCCTTTCAAAAACCGCCCGTTAATAGGGTTGCGGTTTAATCGCTGTGGAGGTATATATAATTCATTCATCTTTAAATTCAAGTTTTGGGTTACTGATAGTCTTGCTATTCCTTTTCTTTGTCTTAACCATTCTCCGATAAACATCATCAATCAATTGCTTAAGCTCATTGACGTAGCTTCCCATACTCCAGCCTTCGAGTTGACACACCATTAAATCAAATTCTATTTCTTGTAGCAGCTTTACTTTAAACCTCTCGCGTGCAAAGACATTTACCCGTTGGCGCACATTACGGTTAATCATCGGGTCTTGTTTGGGTTCTTTGTTATTGGGAGTGTTTCTTTTCACGGGGTAGTGGTTGTCTGCTATGTTGTTAACATGAACATTCAGAGATTTTACAAGAATTCTTACTCCTCCGTTTAAGACGCTTTTCCCGTTTGTGTAAAAGTCGTATCCGGTCAAAGGAGAACCAGTATGCTTGTCAATGGAGAAACCCTCAGGTGGTTTATCGTAGAGTTCCCAATTCATGTATTTACTCATGGTTGTTTTATTTCAATAACTCCGGGCTGTCGTAAATATTACCTACATATCTAATCCCGAACATATCTATCATTTGTCCTATTGGCTTATTTCCAAGATTTTGAGACAGAACTTCTAATAGCACAAAAGAACCGATTTTATCACTATACACTACTTCACATAGTACACCAGCGCATTCAACCAAATCATGCTCATATATTTCTCTATCATTGTATTTAACTCCCGTGAACTGACCAACAGTTTCAGCCCATACGTCATCGCACCGGCAGTCTTCCGGAGAATATATCTTTGCCTTGTCTGTGAGGATAAGTCCGTTTTCGTCCCTTCCGGCAGTATAGAAAAAAGAGAGAAATCCATATATCCATTTCCCCGTATCAGTGCTTTTTCCTCTGAATTTTATTTCACGTTTCATAATCAATACTTTTTTCCATGTTTGTTTTCTCTCAATTCATTGTATCTCATCTTCTGATTGATATGCCATATAAGGTCTATATTAGAAAATTGGCAATACTTAATCAACCCGGCAAGAGCGAAACATATCCTTTTTCCCAAACCTTCTACATCGTTAGTTAGTAGGAGTGTAAAACCAAAACAAACCTCTGTAAATCTGAATCCGGATTTGAGGCTCACAAATTCATCGGCAATTTCATTCGTATCAGACAAATCTATACCTCTCAATCCGGCAAGGTCAAGCAGGCGGATTACAGCATCGGCAAGTTCATCGGGAAGTGTATCTTTTACATTCTTTTCAAAGGAACACTTAAATCGCTTTTCTTCTTCCACTAATGCAGGATAGCGATTATAGTCCATTTCAAAACGTGATTTACATTTCTTTCCTAATCTTCCCTTTCTATCTGCTTCCACGGCTTCCATAAGCTCGGATATTACAAGGCAAAGGCAATGTTCGTTACTCAATTCTTCATCGTGGAAACCGTGGTCGCAAGCGGTTTTATAGGCGCGGTCGCGCAGTTCATTTAAATCCATATTTATTCTGTTTTGAGCCATACGGCAGACGTCCAACCGCCGTATGGCAATATTTATTTCTTCATTAACCCAATGCGCTCTTTCAAAGTAAGAAGGTAGTAGTGCATCTGTACTTTTTGAACCTCCATTAAAGTGACCTGATTTTCACCAGCTATTTCAACAGCATCTTTTCGGCCAAGAAACAGGGCTAACTTATTATGTTTGTCCATCAACTCATTATATTCGATATACATACGGTCAAGAGGAGTATCAGCTACCTTGTATGCCTTTTCAAATACATCTTTAGGCGACCAACTTTCATATCCATCTTCATAACGAACATGATAACCCTCATCGTCAAAATTTTCGGTTGACGGCTTTTCTCTGAGGAGATGTTTTCCCCACGCATCACCTCTTGTCATAGACTCGGCTTCAATCTGTTTTGTTCCAATATACTTTTTCATATCAATATGGATTTTACAAAGCCCGTCCAAGGCTATTTAATTTATTTCTCTTGTCGTAATTACTCATACGGGGGCATTTCCCGTCACACCGCATGTTCACATACATATTACTTGCCATACTCGATATGAATGACTTTTTGTAGCATTGTCCACTGTAGGGGCTGTAATGCTTGCAGTGTTCCTGGTATTCTTTTCTATTCATAGCTTTTACATATAAATTGTCTAAAAGGGTAAAAACGATAAAATGTGCACCTTACAAATTGGTTGTCAAACGCTTCCTTTGAATACTTGCATTTGGAACAGCATTTATTTAGAGTGCCTATATTTAATCTTATGTTATCCATTATTAACCCTCTTCACATTTAAAAGATAATTTTTCAAGTTTCTCAATCTGCTTACGAAGAGAAGCGATTTTCCTAATCTTCATTTCTTCCGCCTTTTTCAACGCTTCGGATTTATCGGTGAATGCGTTTTCCCCTATACGGAAGTAAGAACATAAACCATCAATTACATATTCTCTATCTTCAAATCTACTTCTAATAATATCCGCTTCTATCTCTTTAATGCCTGTTGTTAAAGCGTATTTTGTTATAAATACTTTTGCCATAGTTGTAATCATTTATAAGGTTAAAGTGAATTAAGAGAGGCAGCGGACACGGGGCGAACCCAATCGTCACTGTCCTGAATGTTGTCGTATCTAAAACCGTCGCCCCAACTGAGAATAAAATTGCGTTTGTTTCCTTTTCTCGTAGAACACCAATACCAGTCATCTTTCACTGGTTGTTTTCCGCAGATAGCTAAGGCTGCATTCAGCATAACCTTATGTTCATACCCTAAGACACTCTCTTGTAGTGTAGGAATGCGCCAACTTAATCCACATAAGTCCAATGCTATGACTTTCTCAGCAATTTCGCTTCCGGATGCAGCCAATGCTTTGGTATTGCCTATTCCATCGGTATCCTTCATGCCTTCTTCTGTGGTTGGATATATCTTTCCTGTTTGCTCTTTCTCCCAATCAAGAAGAATATGGGTATCATTATCCATATCTTCCGGATAGAAGAATAAAGCATTGCCATCATGGATAATAACTACACATTGTGCCTGTTCGTTTTCTTCATGCAGTCCCCAAAATTTAGGTTCTACAAAATTCTTATTGACGGTAAAGATAAATACACCATTACCTACATTTTCTTTTGTGTAAATTCCTTTGTTCATAATGGTTATATAAGTTTTAATACTTCTTGTATTCCGGCTTCAAGTGCTTCCTCGTAGGTATTCCACTGTCCACCATCATTAGGACCTTTTAATACCCCATCAGTTATATGAGTTCCATTATCAGCCTTGCATATATCATAGCCATAGCCGCAAGCGTTTCTAAAGATGGAAATATGTAGGTCCTTGGTTTCACGTATCCATTTTTGGGCGATGGATTGTGGCGGTTGGGTACATACTTTTATCGGTAACTCACTATTTGTTCTACTGGTCGTATATTGTCTGCTATCTTCAACATTAATAGCAAGCGAATATGGCTCATTAAACCCTTTCTCTTTCAGAATCTTTGCTGTCTCTAATGTTACAAATTCTTCGGTCATGACTATTCATTTTTAAGTTCTTTCAATACCTTTTTCGCTATCTCATAGTGAGATAACTGCCAATCAGAACAAATATCATCCGCTTCATCATCGTAATGATTGGCGTATACGTATGAGTCCAATTCTTCCCTAAACTGTTCTCCGCATAATCCATTGTCATCACAATCATCGTACATTCTCAATTCATGGGCAACTTCCTTACATTCTTGATGTGTGATAAAGTCATACACGACTCCGTCATATACATTTGTCTGGCGAACATATTTTTGTCCCGGCTGTATCTTATAGCCACAAAACTCACATATATGCTCTTTCTTGGCTGTTGGATAAGTTTCTTTTAGTATTGTTGGCATGGTTATTCCTCCTTTTCTTTAAATTGTTCGATTAAATACTTAACAATCCAATTCTCTTCAATTTCTTTCTAAAATTCTTTTCATTCAAGGCTTGGTCGTAATAGCAATCAGGTTCTATAACCGTTTCAGCTTTGGTTACAGGAAGCCCATTAAAGCCAATAGCAACCTTGTGTATAATAGAAGCTCTCTTGATTTCCCCTGTTTTTCGATTAAAAGAGAACAAGATATGTCCCGGATTCTTCTTAATCCTATTGATTAATTTATATTCTGTTTGCTGCTTTTGCAGATATTCTATCTGTTCCTTAGAAAGATTATCTTTTGTTATAATAGGTACTATATCCATTTTAATTATTCCTCCTTATCTATTTTTACTTTGCCATGAATGACAAATCCATCAGCGCTAAACATCGCGCATCTTTCATCAAAACCTCCGTAGCAGAAGCTATATAAAGAGCAATCCTCACAATAAAATTCATTGTCAAGTTCGCTTTTAATTATAGCTTCATGCAGCACTCCGTCTATTATTATTCCGTTCTTTACTTCCATGATTATTCTCCTTTCGTTATTTGTTTTCCTTCCTTTTTTTTGCATTCTTCACAATGCAATTTATAAGCATAAGCAAACACATTCAAAGTAATATCATCAAAATGAAAGTCCGCCTGCTTGCCTTCTACTACAACAGAAACACATAAGCTTCCATTACAAAAATTAATATATGCTTCACCACCTCCATCTCCCTGAATGGAAAGGGTTTGTGTCTGTACACTATCCATGATTCACCTCCTTCTCTGATATTCGTTTTAATGGATCAAAACTCATATTTATTCGTTGTACCCCATCTATAACGTCTCTTATATTGAAACATTGTAAACTGCCCAAAACGTTTGTCATTCTAAATACAGGATTTGCCATACAAATATCAGTAAGAGCGTCTATCAACAGTTCTTTACTTAGATGTCGCAACTGAATCTTGATTAAATTCCGTATTTCTTCATCATTCATAGTTATTCTCCTTTCCGATATATCCATTTTCAACGCACCAGCAAAGCGTCTCGTAGGCTGCATCAATAATATTTTCAGACTTTTTCGAGATAAGTTCTGTAGCATCAGATTTATAGTAATATATATCCCAATATCCACAAGACGGTTCAATGCAAATCTTATAAAAATCGGAACTTATAATTATAAGTGTCGGCAACTTGTCGAGAATGTCCTGCAAAGTGTAAGTGGAAATTATTTCCCAAAATGCACTATCTCGTTTTTGATTAATTACATCTTCATATATTTCAAGTTCCCATTTTGCATTTTTATAAGAAAGAGCGTAGCACCAACACATGCTTCCATCGCTTGTGTCCAGCCCAAGCTCCTTCAAATGCTTCATCTGTTCGACTGATAATACTTGTTTTGATTTCATAATTCCTCCTCCAATTTTTCCAAAAGTTCCTTGGATAACATTTCACAATAATAAATATTATCTATCATTGTGTCATCAGAACTTATATCTGCCTTAAACCTCTTAACAAGTACCCAGCCATACCATTTTTTCACTTGAACGTCAAAAATGTGGTCAAAAAGTCCGTATCTGTATATTCTGTATCTTTTCATTTGTCTAAGTTTTTTTTCATCCATATTAGTCCGCTTCTTTCTTGGCAACATTCACAGTAGTTATATCCTAATCGTTCATACCATTTCTCTTGCCAACTACCTTTCTTTGCCTCAAGAAATACACGGACACATCCTAATCCTTTGGCTATTTGTTCTGCACGAAGCATTAAATTGATTCCGTTTCCATTTCGTCTTTGTTTTCTTACAAACAGGGATGACAATATTATTTCACTTGGATTGTCACTGTATCTATGCAATGATATATGACCATTATCCAATATTATATTTATTATTTCATTGGGCTGCATGTCTGTATTCGGTCTCCTTTCTCTTTAATCCGTTCCAGTACATCCTTGTTGGCTTCGAGTATCTCTTCGAAAGAGGGGATGGGAAACCATGCAACAACATCATCTATCACTTCATCATAATAGCCGCCATTACTTTTCATCCATTTGTTTTCAGATGAAAAATACGCTTTGAATATATCACCATTCATAACCATTACAATACAGTCGTCAGATGTGTCACAACCAGCCTTGTCCTCAACGCTTATCCAAGGTGATTGCCTTGGCTGCCATTCGGCACCTTTCTTAAAATCCCGTAATGCAACCGATTTTGCCAATGCCTTGATAGCTATACTGTCTCTTTCATCATAGGCAAGCTCTGCATCTTTATTATATGTACTTTCACTCCAATGAGTGCGGGCTGCTTCTTCTACTGTCTGTTTCATATCACTGTTAGTTTCAATTATTTATTAATAACCACCGCCATTGTACTTATAGATGTCCCACTTTCCTTGAATTCTCCGGCGCCGATTTCAAATACTTCTCCACGTACCTCTTCCAACCATTGGCGGAAGTCGACACATTTCTTTTCCGAAGCGAATTTCCAGTGCGGGCTGGTAATGGCTGCGAGCGTTCCGCCGGCTCCCAAACGTTCATACATAATCCTCACATGCTCTATATCCTGATTGTTTGAGAAAGGCGGGTTGGCAATAATCTTGGTATAACTTCCTACGCTATCTTTCGTGAAATCTTCATCAAGCAGTATCACATTATCTAACGAATGCAAAAACTCTCTGTTTTCCGGCATCAGTTCATAGCATTCTACTGTTACGGAAGGACAAGCCCTATGAATGGCTTTAATGAGAGCACCACGACCGGCACTCGGCTCCAATACCGTATCATTTTCATGTATTCCGCCGGCAAGCATGACCAGCCAGTCCGCCACCTCAGCCGGCGTTTCAAAAAACTGGTAATCCTGTTGCAGGTTGCATCGCTTACCCTCGTGAAGAATACTAAACACACGTTCCGCATTAAATGGGAAAGTAAAACCTTGCACCTTTCCACCTTGCCAGGAACCGCCGGCTTCCTCAATCCACTTCTTAGCCTCGGCATACGATTTCTTGTTGAATTGCACATTGGGAAGTTTCAACAAACCGTTCTCCAAGGTACAATGCCGCAATATCTCTTCAACGCTCCAGCTTTTCCCGCTGTCAGCTGTACCTTTCTTGCTTTCTTTGTTCTCCTCAATGCCTAACAGTCTGTTCAATGATTTTTGTACACCGATAGCAATGGAGGCATTGACTGACATCCACTCCAGTATGGCTGTCAGAAACTCGGTGTCTACATGTCCGGTCTCGTCATAAATGGTTTCCTTGTCAATCAGGCTCGAAAGCTGCTTGAATGGTTCAAGGCTACCATGTAACGTTTCGATTAAAATCTCTTTTTTGTTCGTCATAACTCTTTTGTAAATAAATTCTTGTTGTGTCCACACTCCCATGGCCGAGAAGGTCGGCCAGTTGAATGACATCCTTATTTTTTTTCAGGAACATTTTTGCGAAAAAATGCCGGAAGGCGTGCGCGTGCATCTTCCTTGAGTCAATACCGCAATGTTTGCCCCATGCTTTCAAATGTTGTGAAAAACCTCGTTGAGTTAACGGGCCGAATCTTCCAACAGCGAGAAGTCCTGTTTTGCCAGCCTCTTTCATGTATGCCATTGCTTCCTGTCTCAACTGTTTTTGAAAAAAGAAGCGACGGTATTTATTACCTTTACCGCGAAGCGTAACCTCACCTGCCGCTATGTCTTCCCACGTGAATTGTTGGAATTCTGATAGACGTGCGCCCGTTGTACCCAGTACCTTGATAAAAAAGTAGTAATCCTTGTTGGATTTCGTTTTCAGAAAATCCAGTAGGCGGTTGTACTCCTCTTCTGTCGGGACGTTGTTTACATCGAGCTTGCGCTTCATCTTAGGCCTTTTAAGTTCTATCGGTTTCTTTAACCATTTCGAGAACTTTTCTAAAGCGGTGATACGCAAACGGATAGTTTGCGGGGATAGTGATTTCTCTTCCAAAGTCCGTATAAACCTCTTGCAGTTTTCCATACTTATATCATTGGCATATTCAAAGTATTGTTTCAAAGAGGTGTGGTAAATATCTACAGTATGCGAAGAGTAATCATTGCTATCGGTAAGCCATACTATAAAATCATTCAACAGTTTCCTGTTCTTTTCTGAAATGGTATCAAGCCTTTCCAATGTCTTTATTTTCTTTTCCCGACGGTTATACCCGATTTTAAGGTGGAATAATAAATCACAAATGGCTTCACTCATCAATGGATAACGTGCCCCAATATTGGCATTTTCACGCTTATAAGCCAGATAACCACGGCGATTGACTTCTTCGGCACTTTCAAGAAAATCCGTTACATATTTGATATATTTGCCGATGGTATCATAAGTTCTACTTGTTGTATACAAGTAGGAAATATAATCGGTTAAAATCTTTTGTCTGTCATTATTCATTGCTTATTCCTTTTTCTTGATTTAATCTTGATTGGATTGTTTTTTGTTCCGGTACCGAACCATTCTAAGCGGAAACCGTGTATCCGGAGCCAATATTTAAAAGCGGGGATAGTTGTCTGTTTCATAATCAATGGCTTTTAATTTTCTTATATTTACCACACTTCTTGCAGAAATAGTGACGGACGGTGTACCAACTGCTATCACCCCAATCATCAACAGCTTCAACTCTCCTCTCAAATAAGTATTCCCACTCGTGGCAACAGAACCATTTCTTTATAACGGCATCAATTAGGCGTTTCATAAACAATCGTTCTCCTTTACAATTCTACCATCGTCTAACAACGTGTATAGTTTACCCTTATATGCCAGAGCGAAACACCATTGGCGGGCATACTTCAAATACTGATGCAATTTGTATCTGTGCGGGTGTTTCTGCATCTTTTTTTCTATTCTTTTCTTCATTCCCATAATTCAGAACCACTCTTCATTCGCTCCGACCTCTACCGAGAGCCAGTCCATGAGGAGGGTCATAAGGTTATAAATAAGTTTCATCTCACTAAACTTTTATCGCGTTGGCAATATTATCCGCATCCGACAGCTTTCTTACCAGCACATCAAACGCTGCTGTACACCGCTCTGTGTTCATATTGACCGTTTTCCCGATTTTCAAACAGTCGGAAGCAAGGTTCATCACCCTTGCTACATTGGAAAGCTTCAAATATTCCAACGTGAACCCGTTGAACCGTGCGTCTTTCTTCCGAAGTTCTTTAATCCTTTCGTCAAACTGGATGCAGGCGTAATCACACAATGTTCTTGCAAGTTCGAACCTTGCAATCTCTGCGGAATGGGATATGCCGTTATCGTCAAGAGCCTGCTTGAACTGCCAATACAGCATATCCACGTGCTTGTTCACTTCTTCCGTATACTTGTCGTTGCAGTCGGCGAAAAACTCGCTCCGGTCTGAACCGATAACGCTGTTTACAGTACGCTCGTATTCCTTTCTTGCCTTATCGGCATCATTCAAATACCGCTTGAATGCCTGTTTGTAATAAGGCGTTCTCTTCATCGCATGCAGACACTCGATAACCTGCCCGCAACAGATGTCGTTCGTGAGCAATATGTTGTAGGTGCACAGAACTACAAGACTCTCATATTTGCTGATTATCTGATTTGCCGTGTCGGTGGTCATTGCCTTGCCTGTTCTGCCTTGTTCATATTCTTGTTTTTGCTCTCTTTTGCAAGTTCATCAATCATGCGCTGATACTTCCTTGCCACCAACGGGCAGCGTATGCGCATTGCATTGTCACGCTGCCATTCCAATTGTTCGATTTTCTTTTCAATCTCTATGTCCATGATTATTTACCGTTTGTTTCTTATTTGGATAAACCCTCGTTTTTCGCATTCCTTTAACAGTTCCATATCTTCATCCCTTATATCGCATGGCGTCTCATGATTAACACTCATGTAATCCGATATGCCAAACTTTTTGCATATATCATAGTAAAAGCGTCTTTGCCTGCCTCTTGTCGTCCAACATATTGTAAGTCTCATATTATTGTCAAATTTATGCTTTCGCCACTACTTACGTAAACTGATACTACATACACGATTTGCCGCTCGTTTCATGGCTTCTGCATCTCCACTTTCCACAAGCTTACGTTCACGTTCAAGATACTCGACATAGGAAATTCCGTTGCTACCGCGCTCTTCTATCTCCTTTTGGCGCTGTAGTCGGTATTGCTCACGTTCGTAACGCTCAATGTCAATGCGGCGTTCCTTGATATAGTCAAGCATAGCGCTTGTAATCTTCATCGGGTCTATAGCTCCATAGAATCGTCCGTATTTCCCAGACTTAAACCGTGCAATGAAAAAGCATATCTCAGCTGCATTAAGGTAATAATACTCAGAAATAAATATCTCTGCTAACTCATTAAGCTGCTCCTTAGCAATCTTGGTAGATACCTCTGCGAAGTCATTGAGTGTACCGAATTGAATTTTCAACCATTCTAAAGGAGTTTCATCTCCATAAGTCGAAGCCAATAATCCTAATGTAGGTATAGAAAAATTCATGGCTAAATCGGAGTGAGTCGCCTTACACCTGACAATTTTGAACTGCAAATCTGGATTGTAATCAAGTATGAATTGTGCAGGGTCAGGATATTTATTCAATAACGCCCTCTGCTTCAAGTTCCTTTCTTTTTTTTGCGGCAGCTTCTCTGACTGTTGTAGCGACTGCAAGAACTGAATCACGTTTTCGCTGCTCGCTATCCTGTTGATTTTTACTAAGTCTTTCTCCATTGTAATTGCCTTCTAAAATCTTAATGAAATTTGTCGGTCTGAATATCCAGTCGAAATCACAATGCCAGTTTTGGTTATTATGCCCCAAAAGAAATGCTGATTGAGAAACGTTGTTGAAAACAGCCATAATAGCCTCTTTTCCATATTCTGCGGCTCTTACTTTTACGGCTTTCTTACGTTTTTCTGTCATTGCCGTAACTTTGGGTAACCGTCCTTCAAACATCTTGTTGAACGTATCCATAAGACCATTGTAATTTATCTTATCACTCTCATTGTTCCCTGATGGCGAGACTTCCCCTTGGGGGGAATTATAGGGGGGATATTCTTCTTCTCTTTCTACTTCTATTTTAGTCACGTATTGTTCAGTGAATGATACGGTAGTATTACGTGATTGTTCCGTGATTAATAAGTGAATATTATCTTTTATTTTGTCTATCAAGTATTTAGGTATATTCAAATCCTCGTAATTAGGTTTGTTGATTACTTGATGCCGAGTGAAATTTGGCAGATATATGAATCTTTCCCCTTTATAGGAAAGCAGACATATAAATCCGTTTATCACAAGCTCGTTCATCCATTTTTCAAACTGTTGTATTTGGATTTGGTCATACGGAAATATTTTAGACTTTAACCAGATAGAATCACCTATTACAGTCCCTGAATCATCAGAGAAATTCCAAAGACCTATATAGAGAAGCCTTGCATCCCTTGTAAGACGTCCTATTTTGGTATCATCCCAGAACTTTGGCTTAATCATTCTGTTTCGTGCCATGTTTATTCATCTTTATTTTCATGCATCTTTCAAATTGTCTATTTTTTATAATTCAACTTCCTTGATTATAAATTCTATTCTTGGATTTACTTTGTCTATAAACTTCTCTGCTACTATCTTCACGCAATTACGGTCATTCTTGATAGCTTTGCATCCTTGTAGACAATCAAGTACTGTCTTGAAACAATTGTCGAGGTCTGGGCGTTGGTTTTCATAGAATACATTCAAATAAAGTTCAAACAACCCTGCTATCATCTTGCCTCTGTACTGGTTACATTGTAGATAGAACGACTTTTCATATTCATTCAATGCCGGCTGTTTGGCAAGACTGCCATGACCGCGGATTGTTATAACTTTATAACAATTAGATTTACTCGGTATCTTGCCCCTTATTATCTGTTTATTATATATCATGTTATGGTAGTTTTAATTTTATTTCATTGATAAGTTCTTCATTGGATATACAATAGCCGGCATTAGCTATGTCGCATAAATGCCTTTTTAAATCGGTCGGATTGTTAAATTCAATAGGTTGCTCTCCAAAAGGAGTAATGGGAATTCCTTTTTTATATACCACATGCCCTCGTTTTTCTATTTCTTCAATCAAATCTTCATCAGAGGCAACGGTCATAAAATCATCGAGATAATCTTCTATATATATGTCCGTCTCGGTTGTGATTGTAATATACTCTCTTTTTTTCTTCATATATATTTGATTTTAAGTTCCACATCCACCGGCTTATCTTTCATCATGGAGAAAGCATCGAGTATCCTCTCCTTAGTCAACTGGATAGGTCGGGTCATTATTTCACTTTCTATGTTTTCCAACGGTATCTTCTTTCCGTCATAGGTAATAAGAATCGCAGAAGTTATTACGTAAGGACTCATGTCTTGTATTGTTTCTTTATCTGCCTTGCAATCTTCTTGTTCAACTTACTTAGACGCTCTGCCTGCTTGCTGTCACCTCCAATATTATGAATGTCTGACTTTCGGTCTGCGATAAGCTTCTGAATGATTGCACCTTCGGATTTGGTTACTGTAAGTTTCATTCAAGTTTTTATTTGAATCCCCATTCTTCCATGTAGTCAATGTTTTCAGGAAATCCTTCTACCGATTTGGGACTAAGGAATATTTTCTCACTCTTCAATGGAGTGCCTCCCCAAACAGTAGCAGGGCATTCTTCATATTCTTCTTTAGAAACTTCACTTACATTAAAATGGGGTTGGAAGCCATATCCCATTACGCTTTCCCCTAAGTAAGTACCAAACTTCTTTAAAGCCCATTGAAATGCAATATCTTTATATAGGTAATGTTTAGAAAACACAGCCACATATATTTTATGAGAGAAATTTCCTGTTTCTGTTAAGTCAGGATTACATCTGATACAGAAATACTTAATACGTGAAAGTATTTCTTCAACAAACCTTTCATGCTTTTCGCAATCTTCTTTCGTTAAGAACTCTTTCCCGTCATTTGCAATGTAAATAGTCTTGGTAATTTCTTTTGTTTCCATGCTGTTTTTTATTAAAGTCCCGAAGCGTATTCTTCGGGGCACAACCATTATTTACTAACCCTTGCCATTTATGTGTGGCTCACATTTATGAGGGGCGTGACAGAATCGAACTGCCCTCCTCTACAATGCTGCGCATTACATTAGTCACACCAGCCAAACGCCCCATGTTCACCCGCCCCATCTTCGCAGACCGGACAGGCAGGTTAACAAATAGTTCCCGGATAGGCGGTCAAGCCACACCGGGATAGTTAACTGTTAGCTGAAATTAAATCACTTAACCCGAACCTTTCACGGGACTTCTGCATGAGCAGAGGGCGTTTAGTTAATAATTATGGTTATTTGTTAGGGATATACCAATCCGGGATATAATCATTCATTTTTAGCCTCACTTTCTATACTGTCGTTCGGAATGACTTTTGGTTTATTTCCGGTCTTATCTATAATAACCGATTTACCGCCAATTGTGACCTCTGTACACTGTCCCTCTGGGAATCTATTGATAAATCGGGATACTTCTGTATTACTATCATCCTCAGTCTCGTTTGGCTCATACGGATATACATCCATGATGGCGGTTTCCGCTACCGATGCAATTTGGTAGTCGGCCATTGTGCCTTTCATGCCTTCATCCAGATTCTTTACCGCATCACGCAAGTCGGCTGCCTGCACCAATACCTGGGTAGACGTTTTTTTCTCAGCACCGCTTTTCTCGTCCAATGTGATGAAAACCAGCTTGCATTTGAACCAACGGTCGGCGGCTTCCTCTTCGCATGGAAACAGTTCGCTATAGTTGGCACGTTTGATGTCCGATACCGTGAATTCTCCTGAAATAAACGGTGCCATCTCTTCGATGATACGTGCTTCTGCTTCCGTAAAACTGAGTGTATCTACCAGATAAGGTTCGGTAACTTTTTTGTTCATTCCGTTTTCCATTGTTTTTTCATAACGGATTTTACACTCAAACCATGTGTGCATAATTTTTTATTTTAAATAAATGTTTTGTTTCTGTCTATTTCAATCTCCATTAATTGCAATAACCTCTCTTCATCAGGACTTGGAAGATAAACGCCGCATTCAGCACTCGCCCAATTACGAAAACGCTCAATGCTCGTCGTCATTTCCGCTGTATCTAAATCAGTGGAGCTACGTAAAACTTCCACTTCTCCCAAAAACTTATCATTAATCTTACGGGTGAATATTGTAGGATTTACTAACTTTTTGTAATAGTTCTGTTTTACGTATTCCAGCGTGTTCCCCGTCTCACAAGCGAAGAAGCCTAAAAGGGTGTGCAGGTATTTGTTCTGCTGCGTTGTCCTCTTAGGCTTCTTTTCCGTCAGTTCCACAATGCAACCCTTTGAGAAGAGATAGTTACATCGTATTTTGAACTGCTCTTTGTGGAGTGGGTTGGATAGGTCGTATTGCATAATATTTTAGAATGGCAAATCATCTTGCGGGGATAATCCCGGAGCTTCCGCAATCTGTTCCGGTGTGGGGCTGCTCTGAACGGGCTTATATTCCTTGAAATCTCCAAAAATATACTGTATGCCTTCTTTGCGTTCTTCTTGTTTTGGGGCACAAGTAATAAAATGGGTATGCCCAAACTGTGAAGGTTCCTTGCGTTCGATAACCGCCACATTTAAATAAATTTTCTCTTTCCCGTCTTTGCAGATTACTTTCTTCATTTGCTCACGGGGAATGTCACTAAGACAAATACTTCCTGTTAAAATCATAATACTATTCTATTGTTTCTTTAAGTAAATACTTGGTCAAATCTCTGTATTCAGCCCATTCAAGAAAGGAGCGAAGCAGATTATAATTATCCTGCTCCATACCATCGTAGCGATAGCATGTTATTGCAGGACCATAACGTTTCAACGGAATACCTCTGACATCATATCCATGCTTTTCTTTATCATATCCTTCAAATATGAACAAATCAAAATGAAATATATCTGCATTGAATAATTGGAGATAAAATTTCCATTGGCAAGAATTTATGTAATCGGCATCAGTGGGATGAGAATATTTGGTTTTAATATCTCTTATTTCTATACCATCTATCATATCGGCACATCCTGTTATAATAGCATCTCCAAAATCCTTATATAACCGTATCTCATGGAAGGCATTCGGATATTCGCCTCGGTAAGCAAGTGCGGTTTTACATTGCGGAATATCCATAATAACTTTATCGCCTTCTATATCAAATGACCTTCCGCAAGGTACAGGTTCTTTTTGTTCTTTACCGTAATATAGAAAGGTGCGTTCCCCAGCGTCAACCTTTTCGCATTTCGGCGCACCCTCTTCTATAATTTTATGGAAAGCCTTCCCGATTTTCGTATAGAAATTTCCAGTGAAAACACCAGTTATACTGTCAATAACAGACTGCTCTGTTATCTCATAACTGGCGTAATCGCTTTGCTCTATGTATTTTCGAAATGCTTCCAGTTGTGTTACCCTAATAAGAGGAAGTTTATTATTCATATTCATATCTGAATCCCTTATATTTTGTTCCATGCTTTAGAGACCTCCAAACATCACGCTTGTTCAAACCATATCTTTCTGCTTCACGTAAAGAGCTAAACCTATTAACTGCTATTCCGTTACCGTCTATCTGTATAATAGGAATACTTGTTGCGTTTCTATTCTTTTGGTGTATATTGCCATATTTCATGTTATATTTTTGAGTACACCATTCAAGGTTTGAATATTTATTATTTCTTTTGTTCTCATCTTTATGGTTGATGACATTATACTCGGATGGATTAGGATTGTGAACAAATTGCAATGCTACTAAACGATGTGTTTTAGCATGTTTCTTCCTACCTAATTGAAAGGTCTCATATCCATGTGTATCAATTACAGGATTAAGAACGCGACCTTTATAAAATCGTCTTCTACCATCTTTATAAACCAACCACCTATCCAATGATTTTACTCTACCAAGGTTTGATACTTTGTAAAGCCCTTCAAACCCAACTACATCTTTCCAAACTTCCTCCTCTTCTTTCATGCTTTAATAAACATTTTTTTGTCCTTGTCGAATGCGTATCCTTTTGTAGCAAGATTTTTTTGCATTTCAGAGAAGAACGGTAATTGCATGATTTTAGGCAGTGTCTTGGTTGCTTCCATCAATGAGATAATATCTTCATCAGTCATTGCAGCCGCAAGTTGCTCTCGTATTGCTGCAAGCTGCTCGTTGGCTTTTGCTTGTGCTTCTCCTTTTCCTTGAATAGATATTTTGACTTTTGAAACAATGTCAGACATGCAAGTATCAAATTGGGTTGTGCCATAATCAGGAATAGTAACAGTTTCAAGCCCGGCAACATTTTTCCCTACAAAATTATCTAACGGAGCAAAAGACATACAGCGTTTTCCATTTTGGATAAATACATATCCCACTTGGTCTGCAATTCTAACAAGAAGGTCTTTAGATTGTCCGGTACAATCCGGAGAGTGCTTTATCACATCACCATCCGCAGTTTCTTTATCATGGCAGATAAATATAATATCAGAGCCATTTGAACGAAGAAAATTGACGAACTCTTTAAAATCTTCGCCCATCTGTCCGAAACGTTTTAAAGAATTTGTTTTTAACTTATAGTTGTTTTCAATGGCATATTGGCTCAAATAATCGTCAAGCATAGACTTGGCTGTATCAACTATAATTGTTTTATACTCTTTCATTGCTTCCCGCTCACTATCTATGTCTTTCCAGTTTTTAGCCATTATAGTATCACAACGCTGTACTGCTCGGTCTGCACCTCTGTCGCAATCAATCAATAAGGGGGTATCGGCTGTTGTAGCAACACTTGTTTTCCCACTTCCCGGTACTCCATAAAGTACAATAATAACAGGACGTTCAGGTAGAACGTCATTCTTTTTTACGATTGGCATAATTTTATAATATTAAGTTTAACAATATCTTGGTAGCCCTTGACTAACGCAAAGAAACATCCTTTCGTCTTCGAGTTCGTCAGGTATATAATCATATTGATTACATTCGAGTTCTGCGCGCAACGCCTCAATGTCTACCTCTATAAGCTGAATGATTTCTTCTTTTGAAGAATACCCATACTTGGGAAGATAGTCCAAATCGCAAGCTTTGACTTCGTTCAGCTCCTTGTACAGTTCTTCAAGTTCATTTTCCATTGTATTGTGTTTTTAAACCGCCCGTACAAGGTTAAAGGGAAGCGGTGCGCACTTCGCTTCTCTCACGGCTTTTAGTACGGTAATAGCTCTGACCTTTTCTGCGGCTGAATTTGGTTAAGTAAAATAGTACATCTTGCTGTTCCCAACTCCCAACTTCTTCACTCTGATAGTTGTAATGAACGGAAAGTCTTTTTTGGAAATCTTGCTTAGGGCTTCTTTAATAGGAGTGGAGTTTGTAAAGAACTTGCATTCCGTACCTTCATGTTTTATTTTTACTACATATCTGTCTGAACCATGCTGTGTTTTTACACCCGATTCAAAATCAAGTATTTCAATTTCACAGTTAAGAATATCGGTTATTGAAACCTGCGGAACTGGAAATATATGTCGGTCTGCATCAATTTCAATTCCTAATTCACTGAATCTTTTCATTCTTAATAATCTTTTTAATAAGGTGCTTAGAATTACAATGCTTCGCCCAACCCAGCCATGAACAGATTTCCATTTTGTAATCATGCGGGGTTATATTCTTTTTGTTTAATGCAGATACTTTACGGCAAAAGTTTTTCTTTATGGATTTCCGCATCAATGTATGCGTATGAAAAAATACGTATCCCACGAAATCTATTCCCCTGCTATCTACCGGAAAAAACTGATAGTTGCCCTTTAATTGCAGGTGCAGTTTCTCATTAAGATATGAGTTGATTTCAAGAAGAATACTGTGTAACTCTTTCTTGCTGCTGGAAAGTATCACCATGTCATCGGCATATCTGTAATAATATGGCATTCGCTTTTCTTCCTTAATCCAATGGTCGAAATAAGAAAGATATAGATTCGCAAAGAATTGGGAAAGATAGTTACCGATAGGAACACCCGGTGCTGAATCTATAATACCATCCAGAAGGGCAAGCACCTTTATGTCTTTTATTTTCTTACGTATGATACGTTTCAGTATGGAGTGGTCTATTGACGGATAATATTTGCGAATATCCATTTTCAGACAATATTTTGTTCCATCAGCATCTTTCAGGTCTTTCTTCAAATGTTTAACCACTCCATGAATGCCTTTTCCTTTGATACAGGAATAAGTGTGTGAAATGAAAATCGGTGTCCATATATCTTCAAGGATGTTCATTATAGCGTGATGCACAACACGGTCACGAAATGGTAGCCTGTATATCTCACGCTCCTTTGGGTCATGTATAATGAAAGTCGTGTATTGAGAAGTGATATAGCTTCTTTCCGACAATTCTTTGTGCAAGGAAAGTATGTTGTTATCCAAATCTTTCTCAAACTGAATAACTCCATACGTTTTTCCTTTGCCCTTTTTAGCTTTAGAATAAGCAAGATAAAGATTATCTATATCATAGATGCGATGATATAAATTCCCAAAGCGTTTCATAGCCTTTGTTTTCTAATAAGAGTTTTCGGGTTAAACCTACCAACACCGTTTGAATTGTTGTTTTCCACCAAGAGGTGAGGTTTCTGCCCTTTGAAGTTTTACAACATAGGCGAGACCTGCTACCTGCATTCGCATACGCATTATCGTAATTCGAATCGTTGAAAGCGAAAGAGGAAGGAGACAAGGGCAGACGACCTTTGTATGCTTATCCTATCTGGATGTCTTTCCACAAATCAATGAATTGCTTCCCGCAATAATTGGAAAGCTTTTCGCTTTTCAAACAAAGGCGAGACCCGCTACCCGCATACGCAGACGCACTATCGTAATCCGAATCGCAGAAAGCGAAAGAGGAAGGAGACCCATTAGGCTTGAACCACGGATACCAGCGTTTCACGTTAGCATTGCATACATTAAGTTTCTGACCTCCATTTAGAGCTTCCGTAACGATAGCCAGCTTTTGATAAGCAATATCGTGTTCCGTCAAGCCTAACTCCAATAGCTTTTTCTCATCGAGTGGTTCCCTTCCCAACTCGTGACAAGCATCAAGGTAGGTTTTCACTCTTTCTGTAACGTCTTGTGAAAAGAAATCCTCTCCAAAGGATTCTTCCAATACTGTTTTTAGTTCTTTTGAACCGCTCCGATATAGTTCACGGGCTTTTTGTTCACTTAATTGTAATGTTTTCATATAATTGTTATTAATGGGTTTCAAATAAAAACCGGACTATCTTCACAGACCGCCCGGCTACGACTAAACAAATACTTCATCTGTAGTGAAGATGTTGCGACACCCGGACTCGAACCGGGACGAGTTGTCAAGCTCCGCACATCTAAGGTTTGACATTCCTATCATAGAGTGCTACGTCTACCATTCCGCCATGTCGCAGTGTTTCCCGACCAGCACGTAGACGGGACTGTTTACATTAAAAAGCTATCATGAATTATTCATCCTTACAGGCTTTTGTTCCCGTGAGCGTTCCGATGGTTGCCTTACTACTCTCAAGCATCTATTGAGAGCCACGGGAATTCTCTATTTTAATTCTTGAATTTGTTTCATTATATTAGATACCTCATCTGCATTTACATAACCAATTACATCATCTGTAATTGAGGTATCATAACAAATAGCACCATCTTTAAGGACAGCAACCTCATAAGTATCTATACCGTTAGAATAGAACATATCTCCTTTTACAACACTTATTCCATAGCCATTATCAAACCGCATTACAGCGTGTTTTGCCTCCATGTATTCCTCACGAAGCGGAGAAGGAAGATGACGTGCCTCCTTGCTAAGAGCATGTGGATTAAATACCAAATCCGTAAATGTTTTTACCTTTCTCATATCATTATTCATTAAGCATTGCTCCCTTCAACGCAACAATACGTGTTTGGCTTTTCAGCGTGCCCGAATTTGACGGGAAGGGAGTATATATAATAAGCGTGTACGGGTGCCTTTCATTACCACCGCATACTTTATACCGATTTAAGACTGTATCGGACGCTTATGTTGTCTTTATGACCTTTGTCTCTTGCGATACGGGCGCCCAAACCGCATACTCTCTACCGTAGGACATTTCGGTGCGAAGAGACAATCACGATAACCAAGCCTATACGGAGTCTCCGCGTTTCCGCTATCCGTAATCCTCGGTTATATTGAAATAAGTCTAAATATCAGATACTTAAACCTTATTTCACATTCAATACGTCAAAGAACTATGTATTTTGCTCCCTCTGCACGACTCGAACGTGCGACCTTCGCTAACCGGAAATTACCGGATACTAAACCTTCGAACAAGTAACCATAGCGATGCTCTGCCTGGCTGAGCTAAGAGGAAGGAGCGTTGTTCACACAACGCGGTTTCTTTCTATGAACCTTTCAATGCTTTTCAAGTCGTACCAAATGGTACGTTTGTTATATTGGGAAAATGATATTTCAGCATTGTTCCTTAGTTTTTCCAACAGTTTATCACTGCATCCTAAGTATGCCATTGCTTCCTTAGCGGAAAGCCATAGTTTGTTGACCGGCTCTACCTTTCCTACAGATTTCGTTCTTCCCATAACCTACCAACTTAGACTGTCGTAATATTCTTTGTTATTTAAATAAGTCTTTACGATTTGAGTATCGCTACAACCTTCGCCGAGAGAATCTACAATAACATTGTAAGCCGTTTCCGTCATGTTGTATATGACTTCCTGATTATAATCTGATTTACCTGCGATGCCGAGAAGGAATAAGAAGCCGATAAATCCTATTGCAAACATGGCTGTCTGTTTTGATATTCTGTTGATATTCATAATGATATTATTTAAGTCGTTTTACTATCAACCCTTCAGGGCAGCTTGTCGAATAAAAGCTATATCCGTTTTTAGATAGTCTGGACATGGTAGAGCGGGCTACATTGGGTTTTATATGCTTGTCCTTTATAATCACTGTGTCACCGACTTTTATACTTTTTAATGTGTCGGATGGAGATATTTTCTTTACTGCTATTGTCTTGATGTCATTCATATTTATGTACTAATTGTATTAATCACCCACGAAACAAGAGCCAAAACGCCCTCTGTTGTTAGAAGTATAATAGACGGAAACCGGAGCATTGAAATTATCATAGGCGCTTCTTTTTGCCGGCTTATAGCCTTCATTCTCCTTTCTCAATCTATTAGTGAACGCTTTATCGTCAGCAGACTTATAGTCTACCATATTGGCTATTTCCTCTTTTACGCGGACAGAAAACTTTGCCATCTTCCATGACTTTTTCAAGCTTTCAGACCAGGTGTATTTTCCGGTCTTGTAGAAGTTGTGAGCCTTTTTCATTATGTCTGATAAATCGTACTTCATATTTGCTTTCTTTATTTATTTTCTTATCTTTGTATTTACTTTAAAAAATAACGTTGTTGATTAACAACAGTGCAAAGATAGGTATCTTTTTAGATACTACAAAAATAATAGTATCTTTTTTGATACTATTTTGTATGTTATAAAACATGTTTTTAGCAAAACTCTGATTAATATATTGTTATGTTTGAGTTTAGGACAGCATCGAAGGGGAGAAAGGAGTATCCTAAGGTAATAATGCCGGAGGAAAAGGATAAAATCCTGTATGAACTTCTTAATAAAGAGGGAAATGGTTTTTATTTTGAATATAAAAATGTCCCAGACCTTAATATCAGTATGGTGCAATTTGAAAAAGTGATGATTGAACTTGAAGATATGGGGATGCTTAAAATTGAAGGTTATAAGAATGGCGGTAAAATATATCTTAATTCAAAATTGGATACATTCTACCGCTATGGAGGGTTTAAGATGCAAGACCAAATGCTTTCAAATGATTTGGAAAGATTAAAACTTGAACTTGAAAATCTTAAGAATGCGGTGGAGCCACCCGTTTCGGAGAAAGTAAAAACCATCACTGAAATTGCGGCATCTATTACATCTGCATTGGCTTTTGCTTTCGGGAGGGTACAGCCCTAAATGTTTTTCAAGAAACGTAATAGGTGATTCTTTTTCACTGTCGCTGCTAATTTCATGCAGTGAATGAAATATTACTTCACCGTCTTCGGCGTTTGTAACGGTTCTCTCTACATTAAGGCTGTTTTTCCCCTCAACGTATCTACGGGAAATTGTAATTGTGTAATTAGGTTCATTTTTCATAATTCGTTCTTTGAAATGTTGTACAATCGGTTAATATAGTGAAAATAGCTGTATTTAATCATTTTCAATGCCGCTAATTAGTTTGTCGGTAAAAACGTGAATAAAGTCTTTTGTATTTAAGAGATTTCTTTTGAACTCATCATGGAAAACCTTTTCCCCGTTTAAAGTTATATCTCTTGAATACAAATCGGCATCTTCATCTACTGACATTATAATCTCAATCTTTGTTATTTTCTTCATTGCTATATAATTTATTAATTGATATAAAACAGTAATACTTGCCCGATTTCTATAATCTGTTGCCATAACATGAGAAAGGAAATCGCCTGACGGATAAGGCTGAGATTATCCAATGTTTAACATTATAATTAACGCTTATGGCAAGAATTACTGTAAGGGTCAAAACCACAACCAGGATTAAAATCCGGCGGACTGTAATTAGGGTTCGCAGAGGTTAAGACCCAAAGGGGTGGCAGACCATTGCTGCCCCTTTAAATATTCATCGTCCTTTTCCTACTCTTGTTTTAGGGAGATTGTATTTGTTTATAATCTCCTCATACGCAGAATAGGCTAAAGAGTCAACGTGCTCGTTGTATTCATTGCCGCTGTGTCCCTTTACCCAAACAAAACATATCTCATGGAGTGATGCGGCGCAATGATGATAGAGGTTTATTAAGTCTAAGTTCTTTTTGGGTTTCTTGCAGTTCGTAAAGCTCGTTATACAATATTGAGAATCTGTATACACGGTTAATGTAGCCCCTTTTGGAACGGATTTTACGGCACTTATTATTGCAAGCATTTCCATACGGTTGTTCGTAGTGCCAACGAATCCTTTTTTGGATTCTTTTATTATTATACCGTCTTTAAGTATTATATAAGCAGACCCGCCTTCTCCATAAGGAGAAAGATTATCGCAACTACCGTCTGTATATGCTTCATATTTAAGACTTACTTTTTCCATTGTAATTATATTAATATTAAGTTTATAGTTATAATGAATATATAGTTTATAATAAGTTATATAACTTAATAAATAATAACCTGCTTTGATTTGAGGTAGGGGAATTGAGTGAATCATCCCCTTACCCGTAGAGAGTGTTTTTCTCTCTTACGGTTTTGGGGATAATTCAAGAGAATGAGCCCGTCATCTCGGCTTTTTCGTCTCGGCTCTGAATTGGGTGCTTCCAATCTCGGCTTTCAGCTTTTACAGAGTTGGTTATCTCGTAACCTGCACCTGCGCACCAGTCTGCTTATTTCAATCGACTGCCTTCTTTCGTGCATCCCCTCACGGGCTTTCACCGTGAAGCTTCGGAAGGTTGTTTTAAATCTGTTATTGGTCGAACGTATTTTCCCCGATAGCCCTCCGCAGTAGCTCGTAAAGCGGAAACAATAACCGATTGTACTTTATAAAATAAAAAAATCCGTTGCTAAAGTAGAGCGGCAACGGATTTCCATATAGAAAAGCCCACGTTAGGGCGATTGTTTAATCATGTGTCTGTTGCCGCTCTACTTGCAACGGGTGCAAAGATAGTATCTTTTATGATACCATCTAAAATAATGGGAGATTTTTTTATGAAAACTGCAAAAGATAGGTTTCATGAAGTAATGGATAGTCTCGGATTAAATGACTATAAGGTATATACTGGCATAGAGAATATATCCAAAAATATGATGTACAAATTAAGGCAAGGACAAACAGAAGAGGTATCAGTTAAGATACTAATGCCTTTTTGCGAAGCCTACCCCCAAGTCAACGCCAACTACATCCTCACCGGCAAAGGTCCAATGTTCCTTGACAATGAAACTTCACATTCGTCTTTGTCTGAAAAAGATGTAGAAGATTTGCCATCTCCGGAAACTGCTGAATACTGGAAGCGAATGTATGAAACGACAGTAGTCATGTATGAAGCGCAATTTGAGGATTTACAAAGGCGATTTAACGCTCTGAACAAATCTGTGGAAGAAATACAAGACCTATTCAGTGTGAGAAGAAAGGCTGTTTAATATATATGTTTACAAACATGTTTTGAAATAAAACTTTTTCAATATAAAATTTGTTGATATTTTATTTCGACAAGACACAATTTATTAATTTGAAATATAATGAATGAAAATGTAAATCTAATGATGAAGCACATGCTCCGTCTTGCAGAAGCGTATGAAAAATTACTTAAAGAAGTTGTACAACTGAGACAAGAAGTCGCAATACTGAAAGGCGGAAAGGTAAAGGAAAAGAAAATTTATAATATGAAGATTTTAGGCAGTCAGGTTGGCGGAAGTTGATACAAAAAGCGGAAATGTGCTTCATCATTTGGTTTATGTAAAATAGAATAAACAAATAGTTTATTTACCCCGCCAGCCGTATTACTGGCGGGGTGTCATAACGTGAACGTTGTTATTTATAATCAGTCTAAATTACAAATAAATCTGTCTCACATTTTGGTCACATCCCTATTTCTGCTTTAATTTGTATCGAAAGTAATATTATTAACAATGTAGTAAACATTGTTAGGTAGTGTTATGTTTAAATTGCGTCGTTCGTTCTATCGTTCTACAATATTATAGAATAAAGGTGGTATGGGTAATATAAGATTAAAACAAAATTCTCGTTCGTTTAAAAAGAACATCTCTGATTTGAGTAAATCCAATTCAGGGAAGAAGTCTGTATTGTCTGATATTTCCAAAGAGGAACTTGATAAAAGAAGAATACCCGTATATTCATATTTGCTATAATAGGAGTGCATGGGAAGCTGGAGTGAAAGACAAGAAGTAAAGAAAGAGGTCAAGGAAAAAGAGAAATAAGCCGAGAGACGCTTGGAAAGTTCTTTTATGATTTGGCAAAAACATCATTTGCTGCAATGGTAGCAGGTGGGGCTGTGTCATTTTTCACAAGTTCAAACAATGAGTTATATTGGCTTTTGCTTTTGATTGGAGCTTTTTCAACAATAGTATTTGCTTATATTGGTTATAAAGTGATAAGGAGGTAATTATGGAAGGTCTATTAATCGTTTTAGGAGGTTCTGGGGCTTTAGCCTTTTTATTTGCTCTTTGGCTGAATACTCGAAAAGGCAAGAAGTGGCTTGCAAGCTTGTAAGCAGAAGTATAAAAAGGGAACAGATAAATTCAATATCAAAACAATATGGGGAGTGTAATGGAAAGCAAGAAAGCAAAGTGCTCTTCAAAGTATCCGCATCGTCTAAAGCCTAAAGGTGATAGACTGGGATGGACGTTGCGAAGCGAAGTCAAGTATCCTCCAATGCGTGAAATTATTGGAGAGGGGAGAATTGTTAGTGATTCATGTTGCTTCATTTTAACTACCACAAAAATGATTATGTAAATGTTCGTGGGGATATTTATTATGCAAATTGTATGCAAATTATTTTTTGTATGTAAAATAAATATTTGATATATAGTATTATAGATGCACTAAAAAAGAGCTTCCCAAGCTGAGGGTCACGAGTTCGAGCCTCGCTTGCCGCTCTCTTGAAAATCAGATAGTTATCGCAAGGTTTCTATCTGATTTTTGTTTTTAGGCAATGGCAGTTGAACTCGCAGTTAATGTAGTATGCTACAAGTGGAAAACCTTAGCAAATGGTGAATACCCATCTGTATGAGTGTTGCAATTTTAATGGTATGCTACAAATCAAAGACATTATCTGTCCCAATAAAGAGTATATTCAGAAAATCTTCTTGATAAGCAAACAGAGTTACAGCAACGAATCATTTGCTGTTTTTTTTAAATGTTACAGCTAAATCATTGTGATTTAAAAGGGAATAATTACCTTTGTATTATGGATGGTAAAGTAACTTATTGGATTGAAATGTCAGATTATGACTTGGAAACAGCAGATGCGATGTTGCTTACAGGCCGTTATCTCTATGTGGGCTTCATGTGCCACCAAACGATAGAAAAAATACTCAAGGCATATTGGGCTAATCGTTTGGTGGAAGTACCTTTAAAGATACATTCGCTATCCAGATTAGCAGAGAGAACAGAATTAGATAAAGAACTATCAGAAGAACAGTTGGATTTCATTGATACACTTGAGCCACTTAATATTGAAGCCCGTTATCCCTCTTATAAAGAGAGATTGATGAAAAGTCTGACTAAGGAATATTGTATAGGACTTTTAAGCCAAACTAAAGAATTACAGTCATGGATAAAGAACAAGCTATAGTCCTCGCTAAGCGATATAAAGAAATGGTAGCAGAAAGATTACCATTAAAGGCTCTCTATCTCTATGGCTCGTATAGCAAGGGGAATTACAGAGAGGATAGCGATATAGACATTGCAGTGGTAGTAGAGCATTTGGATGATAACTATTTTGAAGATACCCCTCTATTATGGAAACTTAGACGTAAGATAAGTAACCTTATAGAACCCGTCTTGCTTATAGAGGATATGAGTAATCCTCTTTACTGCGACATCGCAAGAACGGGCATTCTTATCTAAATAAATGATACATAATAAGAAAAGCTGTATTTGAAGTTGATTATTTTTAATTCTTGGTATCATCCTAAAGTTAAATCTCAGAAAGAGGATATGTCTAAACTAAAATTCGCTTGCCATTTGTTTCTTTTTAGGCACGGGATTACACAGAAAACATAGATTTTCTTTGTTCTTTTTCCGTGAAATCCGTGTAATTCCGTGCCTAAAAGAAATCATCAAATGTTTTTTTGACACCCTCACAAGCTCGAACCTCGCTTACCGTTCATACAGAAAATCAGATAGTCATCACAAGATTTCTATCTGATTTTTGTTTTATAGGAATATGTCAAGCCACCCCTTCACCTTTCACAACTCCCTGCTCATGCAGTATAGCGGGTGAACCCCTGTTTTTGTAAACGACTGATTATGATAACTCGCAATAGGAAAAAAAGTTCTCATTTATAAAGTATGCAAAAAATAGTGTTTACACAATAAACACTTTTCGCACAGAAATTTGTACTTTTGCACTCCGTTTAATGAACCCGAATAGAAAACTTTAAAAACGAAATAGAATGGCAGTAGAATTGAAAGACCTTACCAAACGTAGTGAGAATTATTCTCAGTGGTACAACGAGTTGGTGGTGAAGGCCGATTTGGCAGAGCAGTCGGCTGTGCGCGGATGTATGGTAATCAAGCCTTACGGATACGCAATCTGGGAGAAGATGCAGCGTCAGTTGGACGATATGTTCAAGGAAACAGGACACGTAAACGCTTATTTCCCCTTACTTATTCCGAAATCATTCCTCAGTCGCGAAGCGGAACACGTGGAAGGCTTTGCCAAAGAATGTGCCGTAGTGACGCACTATCGTTTGAAGAACGACCCGAATGGCGGCGGCGTAGTGGTGGACCCCGCTGCAAAGCTGGAAGAAGAACTTATCATCCGCCCTACTTCGGAAACTATTATTTGGAATACCTATAAGAACTGGATTAACTCTTACCGCGACCTGCCTATCCTGTGCAACCAATGGGCAAACGTATTCCGTTGGGAAATGCGTACCCGTCTGTTCCTGCGTACCGCAGAGTTCTTGTGGCAGGAAGGCCACACGGCTCACGCCACTCGCGAAGAAGCCGAAGAGGAAGCAGTGCGTATGCTGAACGTGTACAGCGAATTTGCCGAGAAATACATGGCAGTGCCCGTTGTCAAAGGTGTGAAGTCGGCCAACGAACGCTTCGCCGGCGCTCTCAACACCTATACCATTGAAGCGATGATGCAGGATGGCAAAGCTTTGCAGAGTGGTACTTCACACTTCTTGGGACAGAACTTCGCCAAAGCTTTCGACGTGCAGTTCGTAAACAAGGAAAACAAACTGGAATACGTATGGGCCACTTCTTGGGGAGTATCTACCCGCTTGATGGGTGCGCTTATCATGACACATTCCGATGACAACGGTCTGGTGCTTCCGCCGCACTTGGCTCCGATACAGGTGGTTATCGTACCTATCTACAAGAATGCCGAAATGCTTGCCAAGATTGACGAGAAGGTGGCAGGCATCGTAGCCAAACTGAAAGCGATGGGTATGTCTGTGAAGTACGACAATGCCGACAACAAACGTCCGGGCTTCAAGTTTGCCGATTACGAGGTGAAAGGTGTACCTGTCCGTCTGGTTATGGGTGGCCGCGACTTGGAGAACAATACAATGGAAGTGATGCGCCGCGATACGCTGGAGAAAGAAACCCGCTCTTGCGACGGTATCGAGGAATACGTAAAAGACCTGCTTGAGGAAATCCAGGCGAATATTTATAAGAAAGCATTGGATTATCGCAACAGCCGTATCACTACAGTGGACAGCTATGACGAGTTCAAGGAAAAGATTGAAGAAGGCGGCTTTATTTTGGCTCATTGGGACGGAACGACCGAAACCGAGGAGAAGATTAAGGAAGAGACCAAAGCCACTATCCGCTGTATTCCGTTCGATTCTTTCGTACCGGGCGACAAGGAGCCGGGCAAATGTATGGTTACGGGCAAGCCGTCTGCCTGCCGCGTGATATTTGCACGTTCCTATTAATAAGGATATTTTTCACTTTGCTGGATGAAGCTTTTTTCATAGTAACCTGTGACGAAGTTTCTTTCCTTTTCAGGAGTATTCGGCAGATGTTTTAAAAAATGGAGGTATGCTAAATTAAACACACGTTCGTGCAGTTCAATTTAGCATACCTCCATTTTTATGCACAAAGAAAGTGCATCACCAGTCAATCAGTTTTCTTGCAATGCTTAGTTTCCGGGGTATTTCGGTAGGTCGTCTTTGGAATAGAATGCGCCGGAACTGAGTTCATCGGCCTGCAGTTTGATTTTCCCGCTTTCATAGTCGGCTATGAATCCTACCATTAATCCGTTGGGATAAGGCCAGGGCTGGCTGCCGAAATAAGTGATGTTTTTTACCTTCAGTCTCGTTTCTTCCATAACTTCCCGTTCTACGCATTGTTCCAACGTTTTGCCCGTTTCGAGAAAGCCGGCTACCAACCCGTGGAACGTGCTGCGGAAGTTGCGTGTATGCACCAGCAATATTTCTTTGCCTTTCCGTATCAGCACGAATGATAGCCGTAGAAACGGGAGGATACTTCTATGCTTTTCGTAAAACTGTATACAGAAACAGTTCCGAACCTTTTTTAATATTTCTACAAGGTTATTACAGCGATGCGCTATACTTTATCAGCGCATAGCCGCCTACTACCTGCATTGCCATTCCCGGTAGCCCGATACGGAAATCCTGTACGGCTTGGAAGAAGCTACCCACCATAGCCCATTCGCCCAGAGTACCTGCTACCTGATAGAACAGTACAACGGCCAATAGGATAGGCAGAGAGATACGGTTGAAACGATGTGCTGCCCAGCCGGCTGCTGCTGCCAGTAATACGGACTTCAACAGAATGGCGGGAAGCACTGCCGGAAGAGGCATCCCGAACAGCAGTGAATTGATTATCGGAGAAAGGATCGCAGTCAGCAATCCTACCTTCCAGCCGAATTTGTATGCACCGATTAAGGTGAAGAAATAGATGGGCAACCATGTGATACCGCCTTGCGGTATAAGGTGGAAAAGCTGGGGCAGTGCCATATTGCCTGCAATGAACAATGCGGCCATTAAGTAAGTTCTTGCATTGCTGTAATCCAGCGAATAGAGTTTTACAGTTTTTGTTTCCATGTTCTTATCGTTTATAAAATAATCTTATTCATTTATCGGGTAAATTGTATTGGTCTGTCGGATAATCTTTATCGGCTAATCAAACAATCTGTTTTATACTCACAAAGTTATAACTATTATTTCAAACCAATACGGTCTTGACAACAGTAATGCCTGATTTTGTCAGAAATTGATATTCACTCCGCCCATAACGGTTGCCTTAGGCATCGGAAAGCCGTCGTTTATTTCGTAACGTTGCGCCAGCAGGTTTTCCCCTCGTACAAAGACATCGGCATAGCGGCATACACGATAATTGGCACGCAGGTTCCAGAGAACAAAACTTTCTTTCTTCTCCTTGCCTTTGCTTACGTTGGTATAGAGGTCTTTTATATATTGCACTCCGGTTGACACTCCCCAGCGGTCTCGCGTAAAGTCAACGCCTGCATAGAGTTTATGTCCGGGAGCGGCAATCACCGGATTCTCCATGTGCAGCCAACTGTAATTGGCATTTGCCTGCCAGTGCGGGGTAATGCGGTAACCGATATTGGCTTCAATGCCCCGGTTTTCAATCTTGCCGGTATTTACGTTCTTGGGCTTGCCGTCCGTAGGAACGGTCATAATCATATTGTCGCCGTCAATGTAGTAGAGATTTATGCCGTAAGACAAAGTGCCGTCCAACACCCGTTGCGAGAAAGACAACTCGTAGCTCATCAGGCTTTCCGCCATTAAATCCGGGTTCTGTGGCGGAAACATGTACATCTCACGGATGGTGGGGTTACGGAATCCCTTGCTCACCATTGCTTTCACTTCCGTCTGTCGGGGCAAGTGGAACGAAAGGCCGCCCTGCGGAATCCATTCCGTGCCTATGTGCGAATGGTGGTCTACACGGATGCCCGCATCCAGAGAGAGCCATTCGCCGAGGTCCTGACGGAAGTCGACATATCCGGCAAATTCATCCATTTGCTTGTCTACACCCGGAACACGTTCGCCGGTAGACACCATGCGGTTCCATGATTCGCCGCCGAAGTGCTGATAGTCGAAACCCGTGGTCAGACGGTTGCCGGCGAAAAGCGTTGCGCTCTGATACCACGACACGCCCAGCATGCGGTCTTTGGAGTTGAAGTGGGATTCCTGCGGCGTACCGCCGGGATGATAGCCGTCATTGATTTTATGGCGTCCCCAGTTATAGAAGAAACTCAAGGCGCCGGAGCTCTTTTCATAATGGTTTTCGAGAGCGAGCGAAGTCATGCCGCGCGTGATGCGGGAGTCATTGTCTATGTACGGATTACCGGCTTCGCCCGGATTGGAGGCCTTGAACTGCGTGATGTTTACATCGCCCCACAGTTTCCAGGAATCGTTGAAGTCATATCCCAGCTTGGTATAGCCGCCGTATTGCTCAAACTCCATATTGTCGCGATGCCCGTCGGTACGGTTGTAAGAGCCGGTGACAACGCTGCTGAAACGCCCTTTCCTGATGCGGTTGGAAACTTCCGTCTGCAATGTGTTGTAGGAGCCGTAGCCGATTTGCGCATGGGTCTTAACCCCGTCTTCCTGCATCTTGCGGGTTACGATATTGATAACGCCACCCATGGCGTTGGAACCATACAGCACCGAGGCAGGGCCGCGAAGCACTTCCACCTGGTCGGTCAGCATGGTCTGATAGGCATCGGCAATGGGATGTCCCATTAATCCCATATATTGGGGATGGCCGTCAATCAGCACCAGCAAACCAGCCGTAGGGCTGCCGCCGATGCCGCGCAGGTTCATTCCGCCTGCTGCTCCCGTGGACACGCCGTATCCCATGATGCCGCGGCTTGTAGCGAACAGTCCGGGCACTTGCTCTGTCAGTGCAGGTAGTACGGATGGTTGGAAACGTCGCTCCAACACCTTGCGGTTCACTACGGAGATGGTCATCGGCAGATGCCGTATATCCGTTTCGTTTCTTGTTCCGGTTACTACCACTTCATCTATAGTCAGGTTCCGGGCAATGCGCGCGCTGTCCTTTGCAGCCTGCGCAAATCCCGCCATTGTCCAAAGGCCGGCTATCGAAAGGAGTAATATGTTTTTTTTCTTCATTCGTATCGCTTTCTTCATTATTTGCTCCGCCAAAGATAGGGCGTATTTTCTTTTTCCGTTTGTATTATAATCTCTCTTGTTTGAGATTTTCTACAAACTGGTCTATTTCCTGTAACTTTTGGGGTATATCGATGCTTTGAGGACAGTGCGGGTTGCATTGGTCGCATCCTGTACAATGGCTTGCCTGGCGGAGCTTCGGTACGCTGCGGTCATAACCGATGAGGAAGGCGCGGCGGGCTTCGCGATAGTGCTCATCCCGGCTGCTTTTGGGTATATTGCCCTCGTTGACGCAGCGGTTGTAATGCAGCAGAATGGCGGGAATGTCCAGTCCATAGGGACAAGGCATGCAATACTTGCAGTCGTTGCACGGGATGATAGGATAGGTAAGCATTACCTGCGCCGTATCTTCCAGCAGAGCCAGTTCTTCTTCCGTGCAAAGGTCGAGGGGGGAATAGGTGCGGAGATTGTCCTGCAGATGTTCCATATACGTCATGCCGCTCAGTACCGTCAGTACCTTGGGGAAGCTCCCGGCAAAGCGGAATGCCCAGGAAGCTACACTCTCTTGCGGGCGATGCTGTTTCAGGCGTGCCACCAAGTGGTCGTTCAGTCTGGATAGCCGTCCTCCCAGCAGCGGTTCCATGATAATGGCGGGTATGTCGCGTTTAACGAGTTCGCCATACAGATATTCGGCATTGACATTATTGCCCGAAGCATGCCGCCAGTCGGCATAGTTGAGTTGGATTTGCACGAAATCCCAGTGTATGCGGTCGTGCATGGCCAGTATTTCATCAAACACCTCCGTTGTTCCGTGAAACGAAAACCCCAGGTTCCGGATACGCCCGGCCTTGCGTTCTTCCATCAGAAAATCAATCATACCGTTGTCGATGTACCGTGCCCGGAATGTCTTGATGCCGCCATTGCCGACGGAGTGCAACAGATAATAATCGATGTAGTCCACTTGCAGGTCCTCGAACGATTTCCGATACATGGCAATTGAATTCTCGCGGGTGTAATTGGAAAAGTTGGACAGTTTGGTGGCTATCAGGAACTTTTCACGCGGATGGCGTTTCAGTGCTATTCCCGTTGACTTCTCCGACCAACCCTGCACATACACGGGCGATGTGTCGAAATAGTTCACGTCGTGGGCGATGGCATAGTCAATCAGTTCGTTGACGGCTTCCTGGTCTATCTCATCTCCGTTTCCGTCAGCACGCTTCCGGGTAGGCCAGCGCATGCAGCCGTAGCCCAATAAGGATACCCGGTCGCCCGTGGTGGGATTGGTACGGTACACCATCTTATCGGTAGGAATTTCACCCAAAGCGGCCGATTCGCTGTCCGAACGGTTGTTCTTGTCGGAGCAGCCATACAGTGCGGCTGCCGATGCAAACGTCCCTGCGCCGGCAAGCTTGAAGAAGTCCCGGCGGTTTATCTTGCTGTTATTCTTATTATTATTATTCTCTTCCATAGTTACTCGTATTTATTCTTCTCGATGCTGTCTGTTGTCCAGAACGTATCGAAGATTTTCCTTTATCGTTTTGTCATCTGATTCTCACACCGTTCTGTGCATGATATGTCCTTCCACATAGATTGCGCTGAACGGGCGTGCCGGACACAGGTTCTCACATGCGCCGCAGCCGATGCAGCGTTCGGTATTGACAACGGGTATTTTGGGGGATTGCGGATTTCCGGAGTCCGAAGCCACCATTTGTATGGCGCCGACCGGGCAGTGGCGGGCGCAGTTGCCGCACTCCACCTTATTGGTGATGCAGATGCAATTCTCCTTTATCCATACGGCATGACCTATCTGGATGGCCGATTTGTCGGCTTTCGTTATCGGCCGGATAGCACCTGCCGGACAAACTTCCGAACACTTGGTACATTCGGGACGGCAGTAGCCGCGCTCGTAGGACATTTCCGGCTGCATCAGCCGTGTCAGGTCGGAAGAGGGGCGCAGCACCTGGTTGGGACACACCGCAACGCATAGCTGGCAAGCCGTACAGTGTTGTGCAAAGTTGCGTGCGCTCAACGACCCCGGAGGAGTAATGGCGGCGGCACGTGCGGGTATCTTCTTGTCTTCGATGACGGCCAGTCCGCCGTCTACTTTCTTCTCTTGCGCCTTTAGAGCGGCGGTAGTGGCCAATACTGCCGTTGCCGAGAGGAATGCGCGCCGGGTATCATCTGCCGGTCCGGTAGAAGTTGTTGTACATTGAGTCTGATTCCGGGCGGATATTTTCGCAGCATCCGCTTTATGACGGCGGTGGGTGTAGGTGATGGCTCCTTGTCTGCATTTATCTAGGCAGTCCATGCATGCCACGCAACGGCTGTAATCAATTTCGTGGGTTTTGGAGTTGATGCACGATGCCTTGCAGTTGCGTGCGCAAAGTCCGCAGCCGTTGCACTTCTCGGTATCTATGACCGGTTTGAAAAGAGAATACCCGGACAGGAAACCGAGCACCGTACCTACCGGACAAATCGTGTTGCAGTACGTACGTCCGCCTCGCCATGCCAATATGATGAGCACGACAAAAGTAAGGGCCGCAATGATGAAGGTAGGCAGGCTTTTCATCCATACCTCTGTTTCATAGAAAGCGTAGCTGTCCGCCCGTTCCGCCAGATATGCCAGCAGATTATTGCCCCACTGATAGACGGGAGCGAAGAGACTGGAAGCGATGCGCCCGTAAGAGCTATACGGTTCGAGCAGCGAAGCAACCGCATGAAAGCGCACGCCTGCAACGAGGGTCACGGCAAACACTGCCAACATTCCGTAACGCAGCCATTTCCTGGCGGGAGAATAGCGGAAACGGTTTTTCTTCCGCTTGCCTGCAAACCGGGAAATGACATCCTGAAATACGCCGAGCGGGCAGATAACGGAGCAATAGACGCGTCCGAACAGCAGGGTCAATGCAACAAGTAGCAGTACCACGCCTGCATTCAGTGCGAGCAGTGCGGGGAGGAACTGTATTTTCGCCATCCAGCCCATCCAGCCGTGCAGCGTTCCGGTGAAATCGAGAAACAGGAACGTGACGAGTGCAAAGAATACAATTGCAAGTGTCAGTCTGATAGTACGTAACATAGTCATAATAGTTTTATCATTGCAAAAATAAGGAGTTTATAATTAGTTTGTGTATATGGATTACGTTTGTTTTTACCGATTTTACAGAAAAAAGCTTATTTCTTGTTCAATTCCTGTTTCTTTCAGAAAATCCCGGTCGTGTGAGACTGCAAGTACGGTACCTTGATAGTTACGTATCGTAGCTGTGATGATTTCAATACTTTCGATGTCCAGATTATTGGTGGGCTCGTCCAGAATAAACAGGTCGGGAGTGTTATCGGCAATCATCAGACAGCAGAAGGCAAGACGCATTTTCTCACCGCCGCTTAATTTGCTGCAAGGCTTGTTCCAGACGTCCTGCGGGAAAAGGTAACGGTTTAAGATGGTCTTTGTTTCATGCTCCGGCAGATGCCGCAGATTGAAGGCTTCCGCTTGTTCCGAAACGGTATATTCATTTTGGATAAGGGAGTACTCCTGATCCAGATAAATATAGGTAAAGTCTGCACGCTCTATCGTTCCGCCGGTCGGTGTCAGTTCGCCGGTAATCAGTTTCAGCAGGGTTGTTTTGCCGCTGCCGTTATCACCTTTAATGCAGAACCGGTTGCCGCTGCGTAGCTGAAAGCTGAGCGGAACCGTCCAAAGGTTTGTGTTGCTGTCCGGATAATGAAAGTTGATATTCTGTGCCGTGACGAGTATTTTGCCTATATGCAATGCCGAAGCATTGAAGTCGGTTTTCAGCTTGTTTGTTTGCGGCAGGGAGCCTTTCAGGTTTGTTATTTCCTGTTGAATCTTGTCCGTTTTTTCGGCATGGACATTGCTGAGTTTGCTACTGCTGTTTTCGGCATGATTCTTCAGACCGCCTAACAGAATACGCGGAATACCTTTCTTTATGGAAGCCTTTTCGCCTCGTGTGTTTTGTCTGGCTTTCCGTTCTTCCATTTCACGGGCGGTCTTGCGGGCGAGGCGCAAGGCCTTTTCTTTTTCTTCCAACTGCTGTTGCAGGGCATTGCGGTGCACTTCCTTCTGTTCTTTGTAGAAGTCGTAATTGCCGCCGTAGCAAGCCAGTCCGTTGCGGGAGAGTTCGCAAATGGCGGGTAACAGATTTAGCAGAGTACGGTCGTGACTGATAACGAGCACCGTAGCCGAAGTGCGGTGTACGAAATCATACAGACGTTTCCGCCCGGCAGTATCCAGATGATTGGTCGGTTCGTCCAGCAGTAGGGTGTCCGGTTCTTTCAGTTCCATGCCGGCAAGGAACAGGCGTGTTTTCTCTCCGCCGCTAAGCCCCTCTAACGGGCGTAAAAGAGAGATACCGTTCAAATGCCAGGCGTGGAGAACGGCTTGGGTACGCTCTTCGATATTCCAGTCGTTGTCGAGCCGGGCAAAGTGTTCTTCCGCTGTATCACCGTTCAGAATGGCATGGAGTGCAGTTAGCTTACGGTCTATGCCTAATACCTGCGCAACCGTCCGGTCGTCATATTGTCCGAAATGCTGGGGCACATAGTAAAGATGTCCGGAACAATGTACACTACCGGTGCCCGGCGATGCTTCTCCCGCAAGGATACGCATCAGGGTGGACTTTCCGCAACCGTTATTGCCTGTCAGCGCGGTCTTTTCTCCGGAATTGATAATCAGATTGAGGTTGGAAAACAAAACTTCCTTATCGGTATGGGTATAGCTAAGGTCTTTAATAATGATACTCATAAATTTACTGTGTTTAGGGTAGATAACATAGGTGTCTGTACGACACACTTTCAACTCTTGTAAGGCTGTGGGGAACAGACAAACACAGTAAAGGCTAAACATTTTCCTTTTGAGTGATGCTCAGCGTTCTGATATGAAAAGCATATATAAAGCGATGTTTACCGAAATGTGCTGTCTTTATTTGGATATTCTCATTGGTGGTGGTATTTGTTGGTTAGCAGTTGCAAAGGTAGGTATTTGTTTTATAACATGGAAGACGCATCGAACGAAAGCGGCAGCAATGCGCCCACACTTCTCAATTCATAAATGCCTTTTTCGCCGGACAGCAGTATGCGCATGGGACGTTTGAAACGTTTTTCCGTTTCGAGCATCACCTGCCGGCAGGCGCCGCACGGGGGAATCGGTTCTTCCAGGAACTCGCCGCGTTCGTTGCGGGCGGCTATGGCAAGTGTCTCCACAGCCTGGTCGGGATATTGGGAGTTGGCATAGAACAAAGTGGTGCGTTCCGCGCAAAGCCCCGACGGATAAGCTGCATTCTCCTGATTGGTTCCGGTAACGATGATATTGTTTGCCAGCCGGGCGGCCGCGCCCACCGAGAAGTGCGAATAGGGGGCATAACTGCGGTAAGTTGCCTGCCGGGCGGCATCCAGAAGCTCGCGGTCGGCGGCATTCAGCTCTTCGTATTCGTATATCTTGATGGCAATCTGTATGTTCAGGTCCTTCATAGAATAATGGTTTATTGTAATTAATGTTACAAAGATAGGAAAGAGATTGGTTTTTTCAATTCTTTTGCAGACTTTTGTGTCAAATTCAACACTCGAAGCATGAAACCTATATTCAGACTGACTGCTATCATAGCACTTCTCCTTATTTGCGTGGCTGTGCAGGCACAACGCAGAAATTCCCGTTACAACGAATATATCAAACAATATGCCCCGCTTGCCGTGGAGCAGATGAAGGAACATAAGATACCCGCCAGCATCACACTGGCACAAGGCCTGCTGGAGAGCGGTGCGGGACAAAGCGCACTGGCACGCAAGAGCAACAACCACTTCGGCATAAAGTGCCATAGCGACTGGCGCGGGCGGAGAGTGTACCACGACGACGATGCCAAAGGAGAGTGCTTCCGCGCCTATCGCCACCCGAAGGACTCCTACGAGGACCACTCGCTCTTCCTGAAACGCGGCGCACGCTATGCTTTCCTGTTTAAGTTGAAGATTACCGACTACAAAGGCTGGGCGCGCGGCCTGAAAAAAGCGGGATACGCCACAGACCCTTCCTATGCCAACCGCCTGATAACCATTATTGAGGACTACGACCTGTATAAGTACGACAGCCGCGGCATGAGCAAGCGCGAGGCCCGCAAGTGGGAGAAAGAACTGAAGAAGAAACCCTGGCTTGCCAACCCGCATCAGGTGTATATTGCCAACGACATTGCCTACGTTGTGGCCCGCGACGGCGATACTTTCCAGTTCCTGGGCAAAGAGTTCGACATCAGTTGGCGCAAACTGGTGAAGTATAACGACCTGCATAAAGAGTACACCTTAGAGGCAGGCGACATCATCTATCTGAAAGACAAGCGTAAGAAAGCCGCCAAACCTCATACCGTTTATATTGTAAAAGACGGCGATTCCATGCACTCCATTTCGCAGAAGTACGGCATCCGTCTGAAGAATCTGTATAAGATGAACCGCAAGGATGCGGAATATGTGCCCGAAGTAGGGGACAGACTGCGCCTGAGATAACGTTCAGGGAATATTATCGTAAGTGCTTGATAGTCATAAGAAAGGATGTACCGGGAAATACCTCGGCTTGGTACGCGGAGTACCAACCGTTGGTATCTCTCGTACCACAGTGCGGTATTCGTAGTACCACAGTGTGGTACATGCCGTACCAAAGAGTGGTATGACAAGTACCAACGCGTGGCATTACAAATACCAAAGGGGGAAACGGACGCTGAGGTGAGGAGTTTTCCCCGTTATCCCCTGTCGTTTATATTTCTTCCGCCGTACCATTGTGCTTTCTCTTCCGTCTGTTTCTTCTTTTCGTACAGTGCCGCTATCCGAAAATGTACAGAGTGTCCGAAAACGGACACTCTTCTTTTTGCCTTAACGCTTGTTTTCAATGATTTATGTTTTTGGCACGGATTTGGCAAGTATAAGGGCGAAGAATCGCAGGCTGTCCGTTTACGCAACAGGACGGCAGCAACGTAAAACGGTAAATAAAGACAGAAAATATGGATAGAGAGATTCCGAAAGAAGTTCGTAACAAAGAGCGTAACAAGAAAATCATTCGCTATGGCGGCATGGGCGCTGCGGGTATCGTCGTTATCAGTGTGCTCATCTCATTGATGCGCACGGGAGTGAAGGAGAAGGACATCGTATTCTCCCAGGTAAGTACAGGCACGATTGAAGTCAGCGTAAGCGCTTCCGGCAAGGTGGTTCCTGCCTTTGAGGAGATTATCAACTCGCCCATCAACACCCGTATTCTGGAAGTATATAAGAAAGGTGGCGACAGCGTGGATATAGGCACGCCCATCCTGAAGTTGGACTTACAGAGCGCCGAAACCGACTACAAGCAGAAACTCGATGAGGAGCAGATGCGCAGCTACAAGCTGAAGCAGCTCAAGCTTGAGAATATGACCAAGCTGAACGACCTGGAGATGAAGATAAAAGTCTCTGCCATGCAACTGAACCGCAAAAAGGTGGAGTTGCGCAACGAGCAATACCTCGACAGCCTCGGTTCGGGCACTACCGACAAAGTGCGTCAGGCAGAGTTGAGTTATAACGTGGCGGAGCTGGAATACGAACAGTTGAAGCAGCAGTACGCCAACGAGAAGGAAGTGCTGGATGCCGAATATCAGGTACAGGAGCTGGACTTCAGCATTTTCAGAAAGACGCTTGCCGAAACGAAACGCACGCTGGACGATGCGCAGGTCCGCTCGCCCCGCAAGGCAATCCTCACTTACATAAACAACCAGATCGGTGCGCAGGTGGCGGAAGGTTCGCAGATTGCCGTCATCTCCGATTTGAGCCACTTCAAGGTAGAGGGCGAGATAGCCGACACGTACGGCGACCGTGTTGCCGCCGGCGGCAAGGCGATAGTCAAGATAGGCAGCGAGAAGCTGGAAGGTACGGTGAGCAGCGTCACTCCGTTGTCCAAGAATGGTGTTATTTCCTTCACCGTACAGTTGAATGAGGACAACAACCGCCGTCTGCGCTCCGGCCTGAAGACGGACGTGTATGTGATGAACGCCGTGAAAGAGGATGTGATGCGCATAGCCAACGCCTCTTACTACGTGGGTCGCGGGGAGTACGAACTGTTTGTACGCAATTCCGACAAGGAGATTGTGAAACGCAAAGTGCAGTTGGGCGATTCCAACTTTGAGTTTGTGGAAGTTATTGGCGGCTTGCAACCGGGCGATGAGGTGGTGGTGAGCGACATGAGCCAATATAAGAATAAGAATAAGCTGAAACTGAAATAACAATTAAATACCTACCATTATGATTAAGTTAACTGGCATCAACAAGATTTATCGTACCAACGAGATTGAAACCGTAGCGTTGGAGAATGTGAACCTCGAAGTGAATAAGGGGGAATTTCTCAGTATCATGGGACCTTCCGGTTGCGGTAAATCTACTTTGCTGAATATTATGGGTTTGCTGGATGCGCCTACCGGCGGCACGATTGAAATAGCCGGTACCAAGGTGGACGGCATGAAGGACAAGGAACTGGCGGCTTTCCGTAACCGGAAGCTGGGCTTTGTATTCCAGTCTTTCCATTTGATTAACTCGCTGAATGTGCTGGACAACGTGGAGCTGCCTTTGCTGTACAGAAAGGTATCGTCCAAAGAACGTCGCCGCCTGGCAGAGGAAGTGTTGCAGAAAGTAGGCCTGAGCCACCGTATGCGCCACATGCCTACACAGCTCTCCGGCGGTCAGTGCCAGCGTGTTGCCATCGCACGCGCTATTATCGGCAATCCGGAGATAATCCTCGCCGATGAGCCTACCGGTAACCTGGACTCCAAAATGGGAGCGGAAGTGATGGAGCTGCTGCATCGACTGAACAAGGAAGACGGGCGCACCATCGTAATGGTAACCCACAATGAAGAGCAAGCCAGACAGACCTCAAGGACAATCCGCTTCTTCGACGGCCGTCAAGTAGAATAACCCCCATAATCCATAACTTATAACTCATAACTCAAAAATGCAGACCATTCGCCAAGCTTTTATACTTTTACGGCAGAACCCGTTGCTGAGTACCATATTCATATTGGGTACGGCATTTGCCATTACCATGATTATGGCGATTGTGATTACCTGGCAGATGAAATATGCCGACATCGAGCCGGAAGTGAACCGTAACCGCTCTCTCTACATAAGCAAGATGCATTTGCAGGGTAAGGAAAACAAGAACTGGAATAATTATACAGCCTGTTCGCCGGCTTTCATGAAGAACTGTGTGCAGCCGTTGCCCGAAGTAGAGGCCTGTACGGCATTTGTTCCGGCAACGGTCGCCCTGGTTTCCATGCCCGACGGCACTAATGCGGTGAAAGTGGATGCTATGGAAACCGACCCGGGATTCTGGAAAGTGTTCCGGATGCAGTTTGTCGCAGGACGGGGATTCGACGATTCCGACCGGGGCGGCGATGTGTCCGCCATTGTCGTGGCTGCTTCTGTGGCGCGGAAACTGTTCGGCACTACGGATGCGGTGGGCAAGACGGTGCTGCTGAACCGTAACGAAGCGCGTATCTGCGGGGTGGTAAAGGATGTTTCGGTCATTGCGAAGGATGCTTATGCGCAAGTGTGGCGCATGTATCCCGCCAAGTTGCAGGATGCCACTTCCATCTGGAGTTATGCCCAATCGCATACGGTGGTGGCGCTGGCACGTTCTTCCGAAGATATTCCGGCCATCAGACAAGGAATAGCGAAGCGGGTGAAGGACATCAATGCCGTACAGACCGAAGTGCTGATGGACATCATGGAACAGCCCGATGAAATCGTGACGCATGTCAACCATGTGTGGGCCAACGTGGGGCCGGATTTGCGGATGTTGTACATACAGTACGCTCTGGCATTGCTCATTGTTCTTTTAGTGCCGTCGCTCAATCTGTGCGGCCTGAGCAACAGCCGTATGCAGCAGCGCATCAGTGAACTGGGCGTGCGTAAGGCATTCGGAGCGACGCGCGGCGTACTGATAAGGCAGATATTGAATGAAAACCTCGTACTGACCCTGATTGGCGGAGTGGTGGGGCTGGTGTTCAGTTATCTGGCCGTGTACGGCATGCGTACGTGGCTGTTCACCAATAATCAGAACACCGGCACTTCCGGCGAGTTCGACCTGAGCATGTCGGTACTGTTCAGCCCTACGGTATTCTGTCTGGCATTCCTTTTCTGCCTGGTCATCAACCTGCTGAGCGCAGGCCTGCCTACATGGCTTGCCGCACGGCACACGATTGTGGATTCTTTGAACGATAAATAAAGCGAAATTGATTATGAAATTCATAGTACATAACTTACGTATGATTCGGGCGCGTCTCCGCAGTAACGGATGGGTGTTTGCAGAACTGTTCCTGGTATTTATCGTGATGTGGTTTCTCTGCGATTCGCTGGGATGCCTGAAGTATACGTTCTATCGCCCGTTGGGGTATAACATAGACCATGTGTACCAGCTTTCAATGATTAAGGGCGGTGAAAGCCGGGACAGCAGCATGACGAATGCGGACAAATACCTGGGCATCTTGCAGAAGCTCGAAAGGGAGCCTGCGGTTGAAGTGGCCGCCCTGTCGTATTGGAGCCTGCCGATGAGCGGCAATAATTCCTATAACTCGCTGGCTGTGCAGGATACCATTGGATGCGAACTGCGTATAATAAACGCTACCGGGGGATATACGCGGGTATTCCGCATGAAGGAAGATGCCAAACGTTCGTTTGCGGCAATGCCTGTGGGGAATGATGTCACGTCCGGCAATTATGTGATGCTGAGCGAGGGTGCGGCCGACTATTATAAGGAAAGAGTACCCGGCTTCTCTTTGGATACTCCCTTGAGCTGGTACGGAGATTCCGCGAACGTGGTAATACAGTGCGGTATGATCGGCAGTTTCCGTTCCTATCGCTATGGGGCAGATGCAGAGTGGGCTTTCCGGAGAATTGACGAGAATGTGATACGGACCGAATTGCGGGATGATGGAGCGCAGATTGTTTTCCGCGTGAAGGAAAACATGGACTCTCCCGATTACCGGAGCAAGTTTCTGAAAGAGATAGCCCCGCACCTGGACACCGACAATATGTTCATAGCCGACGTTGTGCCTTATACGGAGCAGCAATATCAGTTTGAAGTGATGAAAGGCGATGTGGATAAGGTGAATACGCAAACGGTTGTGGTGGTATTCCTGTTGGTGAATGTGTTCCTGGGGCTGATAGGCACTTTCTGGTTCCGTACCCGTAGGCGCCGCAATGAAATAGCTTTGCGGCTTGCCATGGGCAGCACGAAGAAGCAGATATTCTGCCTGCTCATGGGGGAGGGATTGCTGTTGCTGACTCTTGTTACGCTGCCCGCCATGATTGTCTGTTATAACGTGGGCATTGCCGAATTTACAATGGGACATACGGAACTGATTACCACCTGGCCGGTGAAATGGAGCTTCCTGCGTTTCCTGCTGGGCTCGTTGGGTGCATGGCTGCTGATAGCGCTGATGGTGGTGATTGGAATATGGTTCCCGGCACGGCAGGCTATCAAGATACAGCCGGCAGAGGCGTTGCACGAAGAATAGAATGTGAAACAAAATAAAAAAAGAAGAAATATGAGAACTGATATAGCGGGTGTTATCATTGCATTGGTATTGGCCTTTGCAGGTATGCTGAGTGTTTGTGCACAAGATGCAAAAGTAAGTGAGGTACGTAAGGTGGATGCTTTCTCGTCCGTTGAGATAACCTCTGTGGGGACAATTCATTTTACACAGAGTGATACTTATTCTTTCAGGATTGAAGGCAGGGAGAGGTGCGTGAAGAATACGCAGACCACAGTGAAGGACGGCCGTCTGCTGATAGGTTTCAAGGACGGGAAAAACAAGCGCAGGAGCAATCAGAAGAATGGCGTGACTATCTGGATTTCGGCTCCCGACTTGAAGGAGGTGGAGTTTACCGGTGTAGGCGAATTCAAATGTGAGAAGCCCTTGAAGCTCGATGCCGTGTCATTCGAGATAAAAGGTGTGGGTGAAGTGAATGTCTCCGACTTGACGTGCAACGAGCTGAAAGTTGCCTTGCGCGGAGTAGGCAGCGCCGATATTCATGTAGCCTGCGATTATTTGTCTGCCCAAATGGGTGGTGTGGGCAGTGTCACTTTGAGCGGAAGCGCCGGACGCGCCGATATTTCCAAAGGAGGCATAGGAGGCGTAAATACAGATAATTTAAAAATAGGCCGTTGAGATGATAAAGCAATATTTCATACAAGCATGGGCGCAACTTCGCCAGCAACCGCTGATTAGTGCGGTCAGTATAGCCGGTACTGCGCTTGCCATATTCCTTATTATGCTGGTGGTAATGATGCAGCAGGTAAAGGTGGCTCCTTTTGCGCCCGAAAGCAATCGCGACCGCTTTCTGCATGTTAAGTCAATGAGCATCTCCAACTCGAATTGGGGAGACGGTACAAGCAACGGACCGATGAGTGTACAGACAGCCCGTGAATGTTTTCAGTCGTTGAAGACGCCGGAAGCGGTCACTATCTATACCATTTTCCCCGTATCCACTCCGGTGTCTTTGCCGGGCAAACCGGCGGTCAGTGTGGATTTACGGCAGACGGACGACATTTTCTGGCACGTATTCGACTTTTCCTTTATCAATGGAAAGCCCTATGATAAAGCCGTATTCGATGCCGGACAGCCGGTTGCCGTACTTACGGAGAGTGTAGCGCGCAGCCTCTTCGGAACGACTGATGTTGCAGGGCGTGAGTTTCTCCTCAGCCATGCGCCCTATCGCGTAGCCGGTGTCGTGAAGGATGTGTCTACGCTGGCCGACTGCGCTTACGGACAGGTATGGGTCCCGTATACTTCTACGGGAATGGATAAGGAGGCTTGGAACGACCGGCACATGGGAATGATGAGTTGTACGATGCTGGCGCACAGTCGGGATGATTTTCCCGCTATCCGCCAGGAAGCGGAACGCCGTAAATCGGAGTATAATACGCTTATCGGAGAGAACGGCTGGAAGCTGATTTATCGTAACCGCCCTTACGACCAGGAAAAGAATTCCATCGCTTTCGGTGCCAATATCGAACCGGATGTGAATGCGGCGCGCCGTCAGCGGATTATCATCTTCGTCATTCTGCTGATAGTGCCTGCCATCAATCTTTCGAGCATGACACAGAGCCGCTTGCGTCAGCGGGTATCGGAAATCGGAGTGCGCCGTGCTTTCGGCAGTACACGGATGGAGCTGATAGGGCAGATTGTGGCGGAGAATCTGGTAATGACTTTATTGGCAGGTGTTGTCGGTTTGCTGTTGAGCGTAGCCTTTGCATACGTGGGCAACACGTTGCTTTTTGCGCAGGAATTCAGTCAGACTTTGAACCCGCCGGAAGTGGATGCTTCCATTCTGCTTCATGCTTCCACCTTTGGGTGGGCGTTGCTGTTCTGCTTTGTGCTGAATCTGATGAGCAGTGGTTTCCCGGCATGGAAGGCTTCCCGCATCGGGATAGTGAACGCATTGGGAGGACGGTTACACTAAACGCTTGTCGCTAACTATTAATTACGGAAAGAAATGACTAAGAAACTTTTAGTACAGATAAAGAATGAATGGCGCAATAACCTGTGGCTGGCGTTGGAATTGCTGGTTGTAAGCGTTGTGATGTGGTTTGTGGTGGACTATCTCTATACGCGTACGGCAACTTATCTGGAGCCGCGGGGCTTCGACATCAGCCATTGCTACCTTATCGAAATGGGAAAGCTTACCGATAAGAGTCCCGATTATATCCCGAACCAGACCGATGAGCAGGAAGATGCCGATATTCTTGAACTTGTGGACCGTCTGCGCCGTCGTCCGGAGATAGAGGCGGTGAGCCTTTCGCAAAACTCATATCCATATAATGGCAGTAACTCCACAGATCTGGTGCAGTACGATACGCTGGTCTCCGGTAATTGGACGATACGCCGTTTGGTGACTCCCGATTTTGTGCGTGTGTTCCGTTATCAGGGCACACGTGGCGAGACGCCCGAGCAGCTTGCCGGGATGTTGGAAAAGGGAGAGTTCCTTGCTTCCGACAACCTTTACCGGAAGTACGGCCATCCGCTGACGGAGTTCGTAGGCAAGAGCTTCCGGCTTTTCGGCGACACAATACAAACCTACCGGCTGGGAGCGGCCTTGAAGGATGTACGTTACAATGATTTCGAGCAGGCCCGCGATTCGTATACCTTTCTTTATAAACTCGATTGGTATGATACGGGATTGGAACTCTGTGTCCGTGTCCGCGAAAATCAGGACCATGATTTCATCCAACGCCTGAAAACGGACAGTGAGAAACAGTTCCGCATCGGCAATATCTTTATCTCCGAAATACGTTCCTTTAAGGACATCCGCCGTAATTTCCAGCAGACATGGAGCAATGACCTGCGCAATTACGTAATGGGTATGGGATTTCTGTTGCTGAATATATTTCTGGGACTGCTCGGCACTTTTTGGTTCCGTACCCAGCAACGCCGTTCGGAGATTGCCCTGCATAAGGTGCATGGAGCATCGGACATGAGTATTTTCACCCGTCTGATAAGCGAGGGGCTGCTTTTGCTGTTGCTTGTCACGCCTGTTGCTTTGCTCATAGACTATAATCTGGCAAGCATGGAACTGAACTCCTGGCGCAACGGTACGACTTTGGAGTGGGAGCGCCTATTGCTTTGCGCTGCCATCAGTTTCCTGCTGATAGGATTGATGATTGCGATTGGTATAGGTATTCCGGCACGCAGGGCGATGAAGGTACAACCGGCAGAGGCTTTGCATGATGAATGATTTTAGGAAGTTAAACAGATAACGGAATATGATACGTCTTTACTTTCAGCAAGCGCTATATCACTTGCGCGAGAATCCCATCATAACATGGGTTTCCGTACTGGGTACGGCATTGGCCATCTGCATGATTATGGTACTTGTCATCACTTTTCAGGTTCGGCTCGTGGACTGCGAGCCCGAGGTGAATCGCAGCCGTTCGCTGTATGTGTCTGCCATGTCCGTCAAGAACAAGGGCGGGAGCGACGGCGATTCATCCAACGCCCGCATGTCGGTGCGTACGGGGCGCGAGTGCTTTAAGAATCTCACTACGGCGGAGGCGGTAACGTTGGTTTCCTTGCCCGAAAAGGTACGTGTGTCCCTGCCGGCAGGCAACAAGGTCACGGCCGACATGGTGCAGACGGACGACGCCTTTTGGCATATCTTCCGGTTCCGCTTTCTCAGCGGCAAGGCGTTTACAAAGGCCGACAGCGATGCCGGAGTGCTATGCGCCGTGTTGAGCGCTGCGGTGGCGCGCCGCCTGTTCGGCACAACGGACGTTGCGGGAAAGACGGTGCAGTTGAACTATGTAGAGTACCGTATATCCGGTGTAGTGGCGGATGTGTCCGTACTGGCCACTTCCGCCTATGCGCAGGTGTGGATTCCTTATACGTCCACAGACATTGCCCGGTTGGCGTGGTGGGAGGAGACCGTAGGACAGATGAGGGCGGTTATCCTTGCGCGTTCCGCAGCCGATTTTCCGGCTATCCGTGAGGAGGCGGAGCAACTTCGCCGTAAGTATAACGACAGTCTGCGCGACTCGGAAGTGTTCTATCGCGGGCAACCCGATGAGCGGTTTGCCAACCTTTACCGTAAGTGGAGCGAAACGCCCGATACCAAAGCCATTATCCTGCGCTATATGCTCGTTATTGCCATCCTGTTGCTTGTACCTGCCATCAACCTGAGTAGCATGACGCTCTCCCGTATGCGCAGACGTATGGCGGAGATAGGTGTGCGCAAGGCTTTCGGGGCTACGGGTGGCGAACTGATACGCCAGATATTCTTTGAGAACCTGTTGCTGACATTGTTTGCCGGCGTGTTGGGACTTGCGCTGAGTTACGCCGCCACCTTCCTGCTGAACGGTTTCCTTTTCAACAACAGCACCAATGCCTACCTCAGCGGGGAAACCGCCCTGACACCGGGCATGCTGCTTTCGCCCTGGGCATTCCTTGCTGCTTTCGGTTTCTGTTTGCTGATGAACATCCTTTCGGCAGGCATACCGGCATGGAGGGCTTCGAGAATGAATATAACGGATGCGATTAATCAAAGGTAAACGATGGTTATGAAAACGATATTGAAACAAATAAAGAACGAGTGGAACAGCAATCTTTTTCTCTTTGTGGAGCTGCTGCTGGTCTTTGTCGTGCTGTGGTATATTGTGGACTGGACGCTTGTCACCGCACGGGTCTATCACGCTCCGATGGGATTCGATACGGAGCACTGCTACAACATCACCGTAAGCAAGCTGGGAGAGGACTCGCCTCTTTATAATCCGGAGCTGACCGCCGATGATGATATGGACGACTTGCTCCGGCTTACGGACAGGCTGCGCCACTGCCCCGGTGTAGAGGCCGTTGCCATTTCGCAAAACTGCTTTCCGTACAATGAGGGCAGTAACAGTATTGATTTGGGTATTGACTCTGTGGCTGTCAATGTACGTCTTCTTTGGGTGGAGGCGGACTTTTTCCGCGTGTTCCGTTATGCCTTTACGGAGGAAGCGGAGTTTGCCAAGGTAGAGGCTGCATTCCGCAATGACGAGCTGGTGGTATCTTCCAATCTCACCGAAGGACATCCGGAATTGGGAGGCAGTGCGTCCTTGCCAGGGCGGGAAGTCTTGCTGTTGAACTACGGTAAGGACGTCCGCCGTCGCATCGGTGCGGTGGGCACGCCCGTGCGTTGGTCGCATTTCCATACTCCGTCGCAGTGGGGCGGGGCTTTTGCAGCCCTTCCGCTCAATGCGAAGAGGTTACGGAATTTCGGCGATCCCCGTTATGTCACAGTCAGCCTGCGCGTTTCCGAAGATGCCGATAAGAACTTTGCCGAAAAGCTGATGAATGATGCCGACCGCCTTTATCAGGTAGGTAATCTGTATCTGCTGGACATTACACCTTTCAGCCATTTGCGCGAAATCTGCGAGCTGGAAGACATGAACGAATGGAAGACGCAGCTTTGCGTGCTCGGTTTCCTGCTGTTGAATATCTTCTTGGGCGTTATCGGCACATTCTGGTTCCGTACGCAGCAACGCCGTAAAGAGGTTGCGCTGCGGATGGCGCTGGGCAGTTCGCGCCGGGGGATTTTCTCCTGTCTCATGTACGAAGGGGTGTTGCTGCTTACGCTGGCGGCCGTACCGGCGGCTGTCATCGCTTTCAATATCGGTTATGCCGAACTGGTGGATGTGGGCAAGATGCCTTTCGATGCCGGACGCTTCCTGCCGGCTCTTGCCTTGACATGGCTGCTTATGGCGCTGATGATTGTTGCCGGAATCTGGTATCCTGCTTATGGAGCGATGAAAGTACACCCGGCAGAAGCATTGCATGATGAATAAAGTTTTTTAAGAAAAGATGTATATTCTCGATATAAGCTTGTATATTTGCGTAGTTATAAAGAAGTTTACGCAGACAAATCAAAACAAACGGAATGGGAAAACACTTTTTCTTAACATGTTCATTAGCTTTCTTATGCATGATATCGGGGACGCTTTCGGCTGCGGAAACCAATTATAATGTACTTTTCATACAATCATACACAAACAGCTCTTCCTGGCATAATAATCTTATTGCCGGTTTGCAGGACGGCTTGAAAGAAGGCGGTGTAAAAGCAAACGTGGTTATAGAGTATCTGAATGCCGATTTTTGGACGTTTGCTTCGGAGTGTGTTATCATGCGCCGCATATGCGAACGTGCCAGACAGCGGAAAACGGATTTGATTGTGACGTCCAGTGATGAGGCTTTCTTTACCTTGACTCACTGCGGCGATTCTTTGCCGTATCAGATACCGGTAGTTGTTTCGGGCATTAAATATCCTGACAGGAAGTTGTTCGACCGTATGCCGAATGTCTCGGGCTTCACTTCAGTAACGGATTTTAATGTGTTGCTTGAGGAAGCCATACGTTTATTTCCTGCACGTAAGGAGATTGTCTGCCTGTCGGACAGCAGTTTTTTGAGTGCTAAGGGAGTGGAAGCGGTAGAAGAAGCCTGGGAGTCTTTTCATAAGAAACATCCCGAATACAGTTTTAAGGAACTGAATGTGCAGAGAAAGTCCCTCAACTCTCTCATAACGTCTATTTGTTACGATTATCATGCCCATAAGTACATTGTTATCGCCCCTAAGTGGATTCCTTTTCTTTCCCTGAAATTGAAAGCTCCTGTATTTGCCAATCAAAACCTGGCAATGACAAGCGGTGTTTTATGTGTTTATGATGTAGAACCGGCGGCAGATACTTATGCTGCAGGCATACAGGCGGCAAGTATTCTGAAGGGCCGGTCGCCTGCTTCATTCGGAATAGGAGACTTGGGCGGCAAGTTATTGTTCGACTACAAGCAGTTGGACTTCTTCCATGTAGATGTGGATAGTGTTGAAAAACGGGGAATCGTTTTGAACATTCCTCTGATGGATCGTTATCAGGCCTGGTTTATTCTGTTCTATTCGGTGATAGTGGGTGCGTTGGCATTTCTTGTAGTCTGGCTCTATCGGAGCAACCGGCGTGAATCGCGCAAGCGGATACATGCGCAGACCCGTCTGCTGATACAACACCGTCTGGTGGAACAGCGGGATGAATTCGATAAGATATTCTGTTCTATTCGCGACGGACTGGTTACGTATGATATGGATTTGAGAATCCATTTTGTGAACCGGGCTTTAGTGGAGATGCTGGGATTGCCTGCAGAAATGTATACGACACGTCCGTACGAAGGACAGGTTGCCGGTTCCATTCTCCATATTTACATGAATGGCGAGAACATCCTGCAGGCTCTGTTGAAACAGGTGATACAGGATAGGAAGCCTGTCATTATACCGGAAAAGGCATTCATGCAAGAGAATACCAAAGGTATTTATTTCCCTGTTTCGGGCGAGGTGGTTCCTATCTTTGCGAAAGACAAACTGACGGGTATGGCAATTGTCTGCCGTAATATATCCGAAGAAGAGATGCAGAAGCGTTTTTTCAATATGGCTATTGAGGAAAGTTCCATTTATCCGTGGCAGTACAACACACGGTTGAAATGCTTCCATTTTCCCGACGGACTGCTGCAACGTTTCAATTGCTACGACAATACGGACTATATCTCGAGGGAAGAACTGGATCGGATTGTCCATCCGGAAGACCTTTCCCGCACATGCAGGCATTTCGACAATATCATGCTGGGGCATGAGCCGAACTCGCGCATGAGTTTCCGGCTGCAAAACGCAGATGGCGGATATGAGTGGTGGGAGTTCCGGAGTACCGCTTATGAGGGGCTCACGGTAGATATACCTTATAGGGTATTGGGTGTATGCCAGAGTATCCAGCGTTATAAAGACACCGAAGAGGAACTTATCGCGGCCCGTGACCGTGCCTTGCAGGCTGACAGACTGAAATCGGCGTTCCTTGCCAACATGAGCCATGAGATACGTACTCCGTTGAATGCGATAGTCGGTTTCTCCGATTTGTTGAAAGACCTGCAAGCCTTTTCTTCGGAAGAAGTACAGCAGTTTGTCGAGACTATCAATATAAACTGTACGTTGTTGCTGGCTCTGATTAATGATATTCTGGACCTCTCGCGCATTGAATCGGGCACAATGGATTTTCAGTTCTCTTCTTACAATCTTACGTTTATCATGCAGGAAGTTTACGACTCCCAGAGGCTGAGCATGCCGCAGGGAGTGGAATTATGCACCGATTTTCCGGAAGGGGCCGACAAGTATATCACTACCGATGCCGTACGCTTGAAGCAGGTTTTGAATAATCTGATTAACAATGCCAAGAAGTTTACCGTGCAAGGGAGCATCACTTTAGGATATAGAGTGGATGAATCCGGATATACAACCGTCTTTGTGGAAGATACCGGAGCGGGTATATCCGATGAAGACCAGAAGCATATCTTCGAGCGTTTCTATAAGGCGGACAGCTTTACGCAAGGGGCCGGTTTAGGGTTGAGTATCTGCCAGACAATTGTGGAACGTATACACGGAACCATTACGGTGACTTCAAAGCCGGGCAGAGGAACCCGCTTTGAAGTCCGCATGAGTGATGATGTAATATGATTGCCGGTCGGTTTTAGAGTTTATTCTATCCTTTTGCATCCGTTGGATTGCAGGAACTCGTCGAGCATCAGTTCGTAGTTGCCATGCAGCATGATGTGATGGTTACCCAACGGGTTTCTCAGGAAATATTCCGCCGGGGCGTTCATCTTGATACGTACCTGCGTGCGGCACATATTGATGTAGTTGGTGTTTTCGGTCAGTGTACCCGTGCCGAGGTAATATTCGTCCAGACATTCTCCGCCGCATTTCACGATTGTCACGTCTCCGGTAGGCAGTATTCCCTGTATGCCGATGCCGCTTTCCGTTTCAAAGTGGTTGCGGATGATGAACTGCTCTGTCTGTGCGATGCCGATGGTGCAATGCGCCAGTATGATTTCGTTGGTGCGTGCATTAATCATGGAAGGATTGGCCATGAAAGCAGGTTTGCCTGTGAGCACTTTGGCAGCGAGCATGGTGAAGACGGACTGCAAATCGCCTTCGCATCCGGCAATGATGCCCTCGTCATTCAGCAGGGAAAGCGCCAGGCAGCCGGTAGTGCCCGTCTGTTCTATCAGGCGGAAACAACTCAGGGTGAGTGCGCTTAAACGGTCTTCGTCCACAATCTTCCGGATGGCGCGATACAGGCGCATTGCCTTTATCATATCTTCGGGCGACGCTTCCCGGCAGGCAAGCGCTTTTCCGGCAAGGCCGGCACATGCTTCGCCTACTTCATCATCCGTGATTTGGTTGTAATATTCGTACACACGTTCCAGTGCGATGTCTGTGTATTCCACTCCCCAGCGTCGTTTGGCAAGCAGATAATCCACGTTGCTGGCAATGAGCCAGCTCGACGGAGTGCCTATTACGCCGATACGCATTCCGTAGAGGCCGCGTTGTGCCATGAAATTGCTGTGCAGAACAAAAATGCGTTTGATAATTTCGGACAGTTCTCCATGCAGGATTTCGCTTTTCATTCCCCGGCTGCGCAGCCAGGAAGATATTTCGAGGGCGGCGGCAAGCGAGTTCTGCATACCGTCTGCCAGGATGATGGCAGGGCGGGGAAGAGCCTCGAAATGCTGGATAACCAGCCGTTCCACTCCGCCGGTGGCGATGAACAGGATGCTGAAATCGTCGGGAGACAGTTTGTTGATATCTTGGTAATCTATGAAATTGACGGTGAAATATTTTTCCAGTTCGTTCAGGATTATTTCATGGGAACTGCGGACTGATGCTTGCTTATGTAGCAGTGAAGCAAAAGTTATTAGGTTGATGACCATAGTGTTACTTACTATTTTAAAAGTTGGTTTAAGATAAAACGGTTGTGGTTGTTTATTTGTTTACTATTTCAAAGGTACAAGATTCTTTTTAAATAGCATAGTGTTTTTAATATAGATAAGGTTTTTAAAGTTTTTATGTCTTTGCTTCCCTTTGGTATCAAATAAATCACTACATTTGCAACTTAAATGATAAAATGATATAAAAACTCATGCCAACAATTTCTATTCGCGGGATGGAGATGCCCGCATCTCCTATCAGAAAGCTGGCTCCCTTGGCAGATGCAGCCAAGCAACGGGGCATCCATGTATTCCATCTCAATATCGGACAGCCCGACCTGCCTACGCCGCAAGTCGCGATTGACGCCATCCGTAATATTGACCGTAAGGTATTGGAGTACAGTCCCAGTGCCGGTTATCGCAGCTATCGCGAGAAGTTGGTGGGGTATTACGATAAGTACAACATCAAGCTCACTGCCGATGACATAATCATTACATCCGGCGGTTCGGAAGCGGTGCTGTTCTCTTTCATGGCATGCCTCAATCCGGGTGACGAGATTATCGTGCCCGAACCGGCTTATGCCAATTACATGGCGTTTGCCATCTCTGCCGGAGCCAGGATACGTACGATTGCAACTACCATCGAAGAGGGATTCTCGCTGCCTAAGGTGGAGAAGTTCGAGGAGCTGATAAACGAACGTACGCGTGCCATCCTGATTTGTAACCCCAACAATCCTACCGGCTATCTTTATACCCGCCGTGAAATGAATCAGATACGCGACCTTGTGAAGAAGTACGACCTCTTCCTCTTCTCCGACGAGGTGTATCGCGAGTTCATCTATACGGGCTCTCCATACATCTCCGCCTGCCATCTGGAAGGTATCGAGAACAATGTAGTCCTGATTGATTCCGTTTCCAAGCGTTATTCCGAATGCGGTATCCGTATAGGTGCGCTGATAACGAAGAACAAAGAGATACGCGATGCCGTTATGAAGTTCTGCCAGGCGCGTTTGAGTCCGCCGTTGATAGGTCAGATTGCTGCCGAAGCGTCTTTGGATGCCGGCGAAGACTATCTGCGCGATACCTACGACGAGTATGTAGAACGCCGTAAATGCCTGATTGACGGTCTGAACCGTATCCCCGGCGTATATTCACCCATTCCGATGGGAGCGTTCTATACCGTGGCCAAGCTGCCCGTAGACGATTCGGACAAGTTCTGCGCATGGTGTCTTTCCGAATTCCAGTACGAAGGGCAGACCGTTTTCATGGCTCCGGCTTCCGGTTTTTATACCACTCCGGGTTCCGGCCGCAACGAAGTGCGCATCGCTTACGTCTTGAAGAAGGAAGATTTAATCCGTGCGCTGTTTGTGCTTTCCAAAGCGCTCGAAGCCTATCCGGGACGTACGGAATAGAAGATATATAATACTACTGATGAATTTATCCCGTTTCATAGCGCTGCGTATTTACCGCAGTTCCGATGTCGGAAAGCAAGTTTCCCGTCCTGCCGTGCTGATAGCAACTATCGGTGTTGCTATCGGGTTGGCGGTGATGATTATTGCCGTGTCGGTGATAATCGGTTTCAAGAGCGAGGTACGCGATAAGATAATCGGTTTCGGCTCGCATATCCAGATTAGCAATTCGGATGCGGCGCGTTCTTTTGAAACCCGCCCCATAGCCGTGACGGACAGTATGCTTGCCGTTCTTGCGGATAATTCCGGTGTGAAACACGTGCAACGCTATTCCACCAAGCCGGGTATGATAAAGACGTCCGATGCCTTTCAGGGCATGGTATTGAAAGGTATAGGGCCGGAGTATGGCAGTTCCTTCTTCCGCCGTCACCTGATAGAGGGAGAGTTTCCGCAGTTCAGCGACTCGGCTTCTACCAACCGTGTGGTCATTTCAAAGGCGATAGCCGACAAACTGAAGCTGAAGCTCGGCGACAAGATAGACACCTATTATATACAGGACGATGTGCGTGCCCGCCGCCTGACAATCGTCGGCATCTACCAGACCAACTTTTCCGAATACGACAACCTGTTCCTGCTTACAGACCTGTGCCTGGTGAACCGTCTGAACAAGTGGCATCCCGACCAGGTGAGCGGAGTGGAGCTGGAGCTGTACGACTACGATAAACTGGAAGAAACCACCTACCGGATAGCCGATGAAGTGGGCCGGCATCCCGACCCTTACGGGGCAGAATACTGTGTACTCAACGTAGAGCAGTTGAACCCGCAGATTTTTGCATGGCTCGGCATCTTGGATGTCAATATATGGGTTATCCTTATCCTGATGATTGGCGTTGCCGGGTTTACCATGGTTTCGGGTCTGCTGATAATCATCATAGAGCGCACCTCCATGATTGGCGTTCTGAAATCTTTGGGAGCGAACAACCTCACTATCCGCAAACTGTTTCTTTGGCTGGCGGTATTCCTCATCGGAAAAGGAATGCTGTGGGGCAATGTAATAGGACTGGCTTTCTATTTTATCCAGAAGTGGTTCGGCTTGTTCCGTCTCGACCCGGAAACCTATTATATGGACACCGTTCCCGTATCTTTCAATCTTTGGCTTTTCTTGTTGCTGAATGTCGGCACGCTGCTGGCCTCAATCGCTATGCTGTTGGGACCGTCCTACCTCATTACACGGATTCATCCGGCAAATTCCATGCGCTACGAGTAGGGTAATTTCTCATTTATTTTCTCAGGAATTCGCTTTTCTTTCTAAACAGACAGTAGAGCTTCCAGCGGAGAGATTGCAGCGGCTGGAGTACATCGAACACGGGCAGCGACCAGTAGTATCTGCGCCGGTCGTTCAAATCCTTGGCAGTCTTGTTGACGATGATGGCTTGCAGGATAAACCGGAGTATACAGACGAGGAATGCAATGCCTGCCGCCAACCAGTGGAAATGCAGTATGGCTGTTGCGAGCGTAGCCATCCATGCGGCATGGAACGCGAGGCGGGTAGTGGTTTCCAGTCCGGCAAGCCAGCGTTGCATGCCGTGATAGAGGCGGGCGGTAGATGCGTAACCGATTTTCTCTTCCCGCCAGTCTTTTGCGCGGAATACGGGTTGCATGCGTACGGTGGCATCCGCATCGGTTTCCACGCGGGTATTTTCGGCAGTGGCTACATGATTGACGAACAGGTCGTCATCGCCGCGCTGAAGGTTGAGATGTGCAGAGAACCCTTTGTGTTCGTAAAACAACTCCTTGCGGTAGGCAAGGTTACGCCCGATGCCCATATACGGGCTTCCGGCAAGCGCAAAGCCGAGGTAGCGCATGGAAGTGAACAGATTGTCGAAAGCTACGCGCTTGTGCAGCCAGCCTTTGCCGCGTTCATAGCCGCTATATCCCAAGACAACTTGCGTACGCGAGGTGAAGTTGCGTGCCAGCAGCCGCAGCCATTGGTTGCTTTGCGGGCAGCAGTTGGCTTCGGTAAAGACGAGCCAGTCGTATTTGCTGGCTTTCACGCCGAGGGTGGCGGCAAGCTTCTTCCGGCTGATGTAGCGGGAAGAGTCGGGGACAAAACTGTGGTAGAGGTGCGGGTATTTCTCTTCCAGCAAAGTGAGGTAATCTTCGCTTTCGTCTGTGTTTCCGTCATTGATGACGATAACCTCAAATTGCGGATAATCCTGCTCCAGCACAGCTTTCAGGTTACGCCGCAGGTTTTCGCATTCTTCACGTGCGCAGATGATGACCGACACCGGCGGGAGCTCCTGCGAGAAGTGTACATTGCCGCGCTTCACGGCACGGCTGCGCAGGTGGATGCGGTTGTACAGGCAAAGGTAATAAAGGGCTTGGATGATAAAAAGAGTTCCCGTTGCTGCGAGTAATATCTGCTCGGTTGTATCGAATGTAAATGCTTCCATGTGTCCTATGACGTTTTATAACGTGCAAAGGTACGAAATTCGTCACAGATTACATGGTTTGATACAGATTATTTATCTCCGGCACAACCTCAAACTTCGTTCCGGGGAAATGCCTGGAAAGATACTCCCGTATGTATTGCATCGTATCGTTCTGTATGGTCTTGTCCTCTACCGTGGGATAAAGGTTGTACAATACGGTGTCGAGCGTGATTCCCCGGTGCCCGATGGCTTCAAGGCTTAGCAGGGTGTGATTGATACTGCCCAGCTTGCCGGATGTCACGAAGATAAGGGGATAGTTCTTATCGGCAATGTAGTCTATGGTGAGATATTCTCCGGTCAGGGGAACCATCAGTCCGCCGGCTCCTTCCACGAGTACGGTGTCGTAGCGGCGGGCAAGCTCCTGCGTGGCGTTCTCTATTTTGTCGAAGTCGATAGGACGGTTGTCGATGCGTGCCGCAAGATGGGGAGAGCAGGGATAGGAGAAGATTTCGGGCATTGTAAGCCTCTCGTTATCCTCAGGCAGATAGCCGGTGCCCATGATGCGGCGGTGCAGGTCGATGTCCTCGGAGTGTCCGGTATTGCCGGTTTGAATGAATTTCTGGGTGATGACGCGCTGTCCGTTTCGGGATAGCTGCTTGGCATACCAGGCAGTGCAATAGCTTTTCCCGGCATCCGTATCAATGCCGCTGATGAAATAAATGTTTGGTTTCATAATTCTTTATATCTTTATGTAAATTAACTGATTAAACATCGGTGCTCATACCTCTTATCACCTATGTGTTTACCGTATTCCTCATCCTTTATTTTAAAATCTCTTATACCTCATACTTCATACCTTATACTTTACATTTCGTATCTTATGCTTCGTATTTTGTACTTCATCCCTTATGCTTCTTACTTTGTCCTTCCTCTTTTTCTCGCTATTACATAAATCGGGTGATAAGTCAGCGAAACACTACGGTCGTCCTTGCCGTACATCCGGATATATTCCTCGCAGAAACTTTGCAGGCGTCCGCGCGTCCAGACTCTCTTTTCCGTCCCGGTAACGCCGGTTTGTCTGAGGTGTTGCAACACTTCGAGCGGAGTGTCGAATGGCAGGGAGACAATCTCTTCTTCGGCATAAAGAACCTCGAAGCGGGAAGACAGCAAGGCTTTTAGTTCTTCGAGCGAGAAGTACTCCAGTCCGTGTCCGGTCAGGGTATGTATCTCCTGCATATTCCTCTTGCCGAAAGTGCTGAATGCGAGAATGCCACCGTCCGATAGGAAGTGGTGGCAGCGGGTGAAGAACCGTTCCGTATCGGCAAACCATTGCAGGGTGGAGCAGGACGTTATCAGGTCTGTCCCTTGCGGGAAATCAAGAGTTTCCGCATCACACGGCAAAAAGCTGACGGCAGGGGATATAAGCGGGTTTCCGTAAAGTGGCACTTTAGCTTTCTCAAGTGGCACTTTAGCGCCGTAGAGTTCTACTTTATCATCGTAAAGTAGAGGTTTATGAGGCAGAGGTTCACCGGCCGGCAACAAATCGCAGATACACTCCCTCATTTCGGGACACAAGTCGTTGAGCAGCAGAGTTTCCGGTTGCAATGCGTGCAGCAGCAAACGGGAGTAGCACCCGGTTCCGCATCCGAACTCTACGATATGGCGGAAGGGGGAGGCGTTGCCTGACAAACTTCGCGTATTGCCCTCGCCGTTGTGTGCCGCAGCAGACGGGCAGGCATGTTTCGTGAGCAGGCGCAGCATTTTCTCCGCCACCTGCTGCTGCACAAGAGCTTCTCGGCCGTACGTATTCCGTGCATGGGCAAAGCGTCTTGCAACGAGGGCTTTGTCGATGGATTGAATGGTACTGCAAATCATTTTCTGTTTCGTTTCATTCAATATTTATGGTTTTGACATGATATCTGAATTCACTGGCAGTCATCTCCCACATATCTTGCAGCAGAAAGCGGAACATGGACTCGTCATAGTGTGCGTTGTCCGTCAGGACCGGATGGCAGTCTATCAGGTCGCAAAAGTTCATCTCCATGTTTTCGGGCGGGAAAATCCGGTCGTTCTTGCCGATGAAGGCGTAGTTGTATTCGTAGTTATACTTTTCGATGTTTGCCTCATACTTATCTTCCTTTTCCTCGTCGTAACTTTTGTTATTTGCGTCTCCGAACAGATCGAAGTACCGCTCCAGAATGAGCCTCAGTTCTTCCTTTATTTCGTCGAAGTCCCGTCGGGGAGTCACTTCCATGAATGCCTTGTAGGCGTTGCTGTCCTTGCACATGCGGCGCAGGAACTTCTGGAGCGTTGCGGGGGTAAGCCCGTCGAGAGTAGCCTGAAAGGTTTTCACGGGGATACCTTCCAGATTGTCGATGGGGTATGTAGTTCCGTTGAACGCCAGGCTGAACACCTTGTCCCGGGAGACTTGGCTCAGTATGAGAGAGCCCATCCACACACCCATGGACCAGGCTACCACGTTTACTTGCCGGTAACGGTCGAAGATGGAATAGTCGAAGTCCAGCGTGCGGTAGTCGTAGCAAATCATGTAGTCCATGTTTTTGGGACGGTACTGCTTGAAGGGAGTTTCGTCCGCTGCCCAACCGGCAAAGAAAAGGAGTAACTGGGGATGGTTCTCGTTGATAATGTACACTTGTTTCATTGTTCTTTTTTGTTAGATGAAGATGCCCTTCTGTATGAAGATGCATTTCGGTTAATATTCCAATGCCGTCTGTTGCAGGCATTGCTTAAAGTATTTTCGGGTTATTTCAAGTTCTCCGTTCTTTTCTTCAGTTCTTCTATTTCCTCTTGCCTGATATCCGCTGTCAGCGAAAAACGGATGCGCGACGTTCCTTCCGGCACTGTAGGCGGGCGCACGGGCAGGGCGTAAAAGCCGTGCCGTTGCAAGGCCTCTGCTTTCAGCACGGTATCCGCACTCTGCCCGATAATCATCGGGACGATGTGGCTGGCGCTGGGGCAGGCGTATCCTTGTGCCTGCAGGGCTTCGCGAAGCGTCCGGCTGATGTGTGCCAGATGCTCGCGCCGTTCCCGCATGTCTGCCAGCCGGCGCACGACAAACAGTGTCCAAGCGATGTTTACGGGGGGCAGTCCGGTGGTGAAGATAAGTGTGCGCATGCGGTTGACGAGGTATTCCCGTATCACCTTCCGGCATACGATGTAAGCGCCTGCGGATGCTGCCGCCTTGCCGAACGTGCCGACAAGGAAGTCGATGTCTCCGGTGCAGCCGGACTCCTCGGCGCAACCGAGTCCCTGTCTGCCGCGCACGCCGAAAGCATGGGCCTCGTCCACGTAGAGCAGCACATTGCCGTACCGGCGTTTCAGTTCCGCCAGAGCGGGCAGGTCGGCTTGGTCGCCGTCCATGCTGAAGATGCTTTCGGTGACGATGATGATTTGGCGAAAGGCGGAGTGGTGCTCTTTGAGCAGCCGTTCCAGTTGTGCCAAATCGTTGTGGCGGTAGCGGATGCATTTGGCGGCAGACAGGCGGATGCCGTCAATCAGGCTGGCATGGACGAGCTTGTCGGCGAGTATCAGCGTCTGTGCATCGCTTACGGCGGGCAGGATGCCCATGTTGGCATGATACCCGCTGTTGAACACCAGTGCGGCTTCCGTGCCGAAAAGGCGTGCCAGTTCGGCTTCCAGCTCTTCGTAAACGGTGAAGTTGCCCGTCAGCAACCGGGAAGAAGAAGAGGTGGGCAGGAACGTGTCGGGGGTGAGTGTGCGCAGGAATTCCTCGCGCAAGGCCCGGTCGGATGCCAGCCCCAGGTAGTCGTTGGACGAGAGGTTCAGCATGCGTTTGCCGTTCACGATGACATCCCTGCCGTCGTGTACCATCCGGGGCAGGCGGCGCAGGTTGCTGTGCTCTTCAAGAAGTTGCAGCTCTTGCTGCATGTGCGATATAGTGCTCATTGGCTATGTTTGTTTTTGAAATATAAGGAAGTTTATTGTTCCCTTATTTCTTTTGTAACCTTAATCTCTTATCTCTTTTATAATCTTAATCAGTCCCTTCGTCAATGTGCCGAGCTGTTCCGGTTTGATGATAAAGGGCGGCATCAGATACACCAGCTTGCCGAACGGACGCACCCAGATACCTTCCTCGACGAAGCGCCGTTGCATCCATGCCATATCCACCGGACGTTTGGTCTCTATCACGCCGATGGCTCCGAGTACGCGCACATCCGCCACTTGCGGCAGTTGGCGCGCGGGTTCCAGCTCTTGCTTCAACTGCGCTTCGATGCGCGCCACCTTCTCCTGCCAGTTGTATTCGGGAGACGTGAGCAGGCGTACCGATGCACATGCCACGGCGCATGCCAGCGGGTTTCCCATAAACGTGGGCCCGTGCATGAATGCACCCGGGGCGTGGTTGGAGATGGTGTCCGCCACTTCGTTGGTGGCCAGTACGGCGGAAAGCGTCATGTAGCCGCCGGTCAGTGCCTTGCCTATGCACATGATGTCCGGTTCTACTCCGGCATGTTCCCAGGCAAACAGCTTTCCGGTGCGTCCGAAGCCCGTCGCTATTTCATCGAAGATAAGCAGCAGACCGTGTTCGCGGCATAGCTTTGCCGCTTCGCGCAGATACTGTGGATGATAGAACCACATGCCGCCTGCACCCTGCACCACGGGTTCCAGTATCAGGGCGGCCAGTTCGTCGGCATGCTGTTCGATGGTTTCCTGTAGCGGGCGGATATCTTCCGGATTCCATTCGCCGTCGAAACGCGAGCGGGGTTGCGGAACGAAGTACCGCACGGGCAGTGCCGAGCCGAACAGCGAGTGCATCCCCGTCACCGGATCGCACACCGACATGGCATTCCACGTATCTCCGTGATAGCCGCTGCGGATGGTGACGAAGTTCTGCTTCTTGACGGAGGTACTCTGCGACGAAGCCCCTTGCCCTTTGGCATACCAGTACTGCACGGCCATTTTCAGGGCCACTTCCACGGCCACCGAGCCGGAGTCGGCATAGAATATCTTCTGCATGGACGGCGGAACCAGCGGCAGCAGCAGTTTGCCCAGCTCGATGGCAGGGTCGTGCGTCAGTCCGCCGAACATGACGTGTGACATCTTGCCGAGCTGCTCCGTGACTGCCCGGTTCAGTACCGGATGATTATAACCGTGCACGGCGCACCACCAGGAGGACATTCCCTCTATCAGGGTCTGCCCGCTTTCCAGCGTAATCGTTGCCCCGTCCGCCTGCTTCACCTTATATACAGGCAGCGGATGGGTGGTCGAAGTGTATGGATGCCACAGGTGCTCGCGGTCGAATTGCGAACCGCAGAATTCGTATCCGGCTTCTTCTATCAGTTTCTTGTCATCGGAAACTTTGGAGCCGAGCGTCGTCAGCAGGTCGCCCACGATAGCCGAGTTGATACCTATATATAAGGACTTCTTCACCGCATCCTTGCTCAGTTGCGAGCGTCCGCCGGCAAAGCGCAGGTAGGCGGTGGGGTTGATGAAGCGGAACAGGGCGACGGTCACCAATACCTCTTCTTCCGTCAGCGGCGGGCGGTTCTCCAGCGGAGTGCCCGGAATGGGGCTGAGCAGGTTGATGGGAATGGATTGTACACCCAGCTCTTTCAGGGTGAAAGCAAACTCAATGCGCTGTTCCATCGTCTCGCCCATGCCGATGATGCCGCCGCTGCAAATGTCCATGCCTGCGTTGCGGGCTGCCTGCAAGGTGCGCAGCTTGTCTTCCTGCGTGTGCGTGCTGCACAGGGTGGGGAAGAAAGAGGGGGCTGTTTCCAGGTTGCAGTGGTAGCGGGTGACGCCGGCATTGTGCAGGGCGCGCAGCTCTTCTTCGGCCAGCAGGCCTAAGGATGCGCATAATTGTATGGATGAGTGGCGGCGCATGTAGCGCACTGTATTACAGAGTTGTTCCAATTGTTTGAGAGAGGGTTTCCGTCCGCTCGTAACGAGGGAGAAGCGGTTGACATCCTGCCGTTCATTGTATTGTGCCTGTTCGAGGCATTCTTCAGCGGAAAGTAGGTTGTAAACGTCGGCTTGGGTGTGATAGTGGGAAGATTGTGCGCACCATTTGCAGTTTTCGGGGCAGCGTCCCGACTTGGCGTTGATGATGGAGCACATGTCAAACTCATGCTGCGAGCATTGTACGGTAATCTCGTGTGCAGCGGCGTAAAGCGCTTCACGGTCGGCGGTATTCGCCAGCCAGGCAGCTTGGTCGGGCGATATGTCTATGCCTGCCAGCACCCGGGCTTTCAGTTCGTCGATAGTCATGGTGTGAATAGAATAGGGGATAGTCCGAACCGTGTCCTGCTTCCGCAGCGAACTGTCGGCCACGTTCTTGCGCAGACAACCGATTGTGACGCATCTGCCTATGCTGGCGAATGCGGCATACGACTTCCGACTCCAGCGGCGGAAGCGTATCGTCTGTGCAGGGGATTGATTGCGTTTCACGGGTTCGGTATTTTGTTATAGATTCTTTTGACGGTGGCAAATGTAGGAAATAAAAACGAGAAAGAATTTTATATGGCTGAAAATATATAAAGAAAAGTAGGCAGGGCGGTTGGAGAAACGCTTGCTTCCTTTTTGCCGGCGTAAGCAATCCTTTATGGTTTATAGGGGGAGAACGGCGGATACCTCTATGGGGTACGGAAAGTACCAAAGGCTGGTATGGGAAGTACCAATGTTTGGTACGTCGGATACCAACGTTTGGTACAACGGCTACCAACATAGGGTACGATGAATACCAACCGTTGGTATTGTCGGTATCCCACGGTGATATTCATTGTACCCAATGGAGGTATAGGTTTATGTCTATATAGAGAAAGATATAATACAGTGAAAGGAGTTATAACTTCGGGTTGTAAACGTAATCCACCGCTTTTTGGGCTTTCAGCGACGCTTGTACGTCTATCAGCCGTTGGTTGCTGCTGCCACGGAAGTAGAGGTCTTCGTCACGCAGCTCTTCTTTGAATTTGCCGTCCACCAGCACGTCGATGTACTCCAACAGTTTTGCCTGGCGGGGATTGTGCAGTAACGTTTCAAATGTATACCCCGTATAGCACCAGATGTTCTTCCGGCTCTGCCGCTTGATGGCATGTGCCAGTTCGGTGAAGCCTTCGGGCTGGTACATAGGGTCGCCACCGCTGAATGTCACATCGGCAAAGCTGTCGGCAAGCACCTTTTGCAGTATTTCATCGGTGCTCATCCAGCGTCCGCGGTTGATGTCCCACGATTCCGGATTATGACAGCCCGGACATCCGTTGGGACATCCGGCTGCGTAGATGGCGGTACGGAATCCCGGACCGTCCACCGTAGTATCTTCTATTATATCAAGAATGGAAAGCACTATTCAACTTTTAATTTTCATGTATTACTCTGTCGTTCAGCTCGGCGAGCTTGGCTTGATTCCAACGGTCGGTAGTACCTACCAGATAGCCGGTGATGCGCTGTAGCTTGTCGATGTGGGTGCTGCCGCACTTGGGACAGGCTTCCAGGTTGACGGTAGAGTTTTCGTATCCGCAGTCCAGGCAGCGGTTGCGGTTGTGATTTACCGAGCCGTAACCGATGTTGTACCGGTCCATCATGTCCACCACACGCATAATGACTTCGGGGTTGTGGGTGGCGTCGCCGTCAATTTCTACATAGAAGATGTGTCCGCCGCGGGTCAGGTCGTGGTAGGGGGCTTCGATTTCGGCTTTGTGGCGGGCGCTGCACTTGTAGTACACGGGCACGTGGTTGGAGTTGGTGTAATAATCACGGTCCGTAATGCCCGGCAAGCAGCCGAACTTCTTGCGGTCTACACGTGTGAACTTGCCCGACAGCCCTTCGGCAGGCGTGGCCAGTACGCTGTAATTATGCTGGTATTGGTCGGAGAACTGGTTGGCACGGTCGCGCATGTAAGTCACGATTCTGAGTCCCAGTTCCTGAGCCTCTTCCGACTCTCCGTGATGCTTGCCCAAAAGCGCCACAAGACATTCCGCCAGACCGATGAACCCGATGCCCAGCGTACCCTGATTGATTACGGACGAGATGTCGTCGTTCGGTTTGAGCTTGTCGCAGCCTATCCACAAAGCGGACATCAGCAGAGGGAACTGCTTGGCGAACGCTGTCTTCTGGAACTCCATGCGTTCATGCAGTTGGCGTGCGGTAATGTCGAGCATGGCATCCAGCTTGGCGAAGAAACGGGCGATGCGCTGTTCCTTATCCGTAATGCCCATGCACTCTATGGCAAGGCGCACAATGTTGATTGTGGAGAAAGACAGGTTGCCGCGTCCGATGGATGTCTTGGGGCCGAAACGGTTTTCGAATACGCGTGTACGGCATCCCATGGTGGCTACTTCGTGCTCGTAGCGTTTCGGGTCGTCGGCTTTCCAGTCGTCACTTTGGTTGAAGGTGGCGTCCAGGTTCAGGAAGTTCGGGAAGAAACGGCGTGCGGTGACCTTGCAGGCAAGTTGGTAGAGGTCGTAGTTGCGGTCTTCGGGCAGATAGCTTACGCCGCGTTTCTTTTTCCATATCTGAATGGGGAAGATGGCCGTTTCGCCGTTGCCCACGCCCTGGTACGTGCTTTTCAGCAGTTCGCGGATGATGCAGCGTCCTTCGGCGGAAGTATCCGTACCGTAGTTGATGGAGCTGAATACCACCTGGTTGCCGCCGCGCGAGTGTATCGTGTTCATGTTGTGGATGAACGCTTCCATGGACTGATGCACGCGGGCTACGGTCTTGTTCACGGCATGCTGGATGATGCGCTGCTCGCCGGTGAGGCCGTCCAGCGGCTGTTGCAGGTAATCGGTGAGCTCTTTCCGGTAGAGATGTGAGTAATCCTCACCGTTCAGCTCTTCCAGGTTCTTTACTTCCTCGATGAAGCTGTTGCGCACGTAGGGAGCGAGGTAGAAGTCGAACGCGGGAATCGCTTGTCCGCCGTGCATTTCGTTCTGGGCGGTTTCCAATGAGATGCAGCCCAGTATGCTGGCGGTTTCAATGCGTTTCGCAGGGCGCGACTCTCCGTGTCCGGCAGAGAAGCCGTATGTAAGGATGCGATCCAGCGGGTGCTGTACGCAAGTCAGGCTTTTGGTGGGGTAATAATCCTTATCGTGGATGTGCAGATAGTTTTGGCTGACGGCATCCAGCACTTCTTCGCTCAGTAGATAGTCGTCAACGAAGGGTTTGGTGGTTTCGCTGGCAAACTTCATCATCATGCCCGCCGGGGTGTCGGCGTTCATATTGGCATTCTCACGGGTGATGTCGTTGGATTTGATGTTGATGATTTCCAGAAACATATCGCGCGTTTTCGCCTTGCGGGCAATGCTGCGCTGGTTGCGGTAGGCAATGTATTTCTGTGCTACATCTTTACGGCTGCTCTTCATCAGTTCCATTTCCACCAGGTCCTGAATGGCTTCCACCGTCATCTGGGCATCGCCCTTAAAGGAGATGTGGTCGGTGATCTGGCGTATCAGTTGCATGTCTTCTCCCTTGTCCGTATGGAGCATGGCCTTGCGGATGGCAGTTACTATTTTCTCTTCATTGAAGCCGACGATGCGCCCGTCACGCTTGAGTACCGTTTGTATCATGTTGATTGTATTTTTAGATTTTACAAATAGGAGTTAATTGCGAAACAAAGGTATGATAGTTTTCTGTAAGTTTTCTGTTTTGGAAAACTTTTGTTGGATTAAAAATGGTTAATGTGTTGATAATCAAATATGCTTTGTTGTAAAATGGAAAACTTTATAGAATTCGATGCTTTTACAATTGTATCTTATTGATAATTATGAGATAATATATCTGTCAATCTATTTCAAAATGACAGATGAGAAATAGGGATTTTATTTGTTGTTTTCTTAAATACTTTGGTTATATTTGCTTCTCTTTGTTCTTTGTATGAATAGGGTAAAGACTTGAATTTCTAACTATTATCAGTTAAAAGAAAAGTGAATATGGGAAAACTGTTTCCACCTTTTAAGGTCGATATTGCGGGAGCATTATGTGTACCTTTTACGTTGCGGGATGCAAGAAACCGATATCAGCACGGGCAAATCAGCCTGTCGGCATTGCGTGCCATTGAAAATAAGGAAATATGCAAATTAATGGAGCGATTGAAGCTGGAAGGTATAGAGGTTGTGACAGATGGCGGATTTCGGAGTTATGACTTTTTGGAAGGCTGGGAAGGTATCCGTTGCAGAGACAATGCTGATTCTTCATTGGAAAAGAAGCTGGAAGTGACCGGCAGAATCGGTTTGCTTCATCACCCTATCCTTGAAGATTTTGTTTTTCTGCTAAAGAATACCGCGGAAAATGTATTGCCAAAGCAGCATATACCGTCGCCCGGCAAAATGTTGATGAGGATTCTTCGTGAAACGGAAGCCGGGTGCTTGAAGTCGGTTTATCCGGATTTGAACATACTGTTGGATGATTTGGCTGTCGCTTATAAGAAGTTGTTGGAAGGGTTGTATGAGGCGGGGTGCCGTTATGTACAGTTCGAGGGAGTCAAATCCATGCTGACCGATGAAGCTGCCCGTCTTAACAACCGGGTACTGCGCGAGCGTCCCGAAGGATTGTTTGTAGCGTTTCATGCCGCAACGGATATGTTGATACGGTTGCACGGGGCGGATGCTTACTTCTTGAATTACGATTGTGGAATTTGCGACCGTAGCCGTCTGCTGTGGTTTGTGCATGAACGGGAAGCTGTGTTTGGCTTCGTGCTTTCTTATTACCCCGATGAGGAAGAACTGGATGAATTGCAGGCCAAGATGGAAGAAGTGCTGAATTATATACCGATGAAGCATTTGACGCTCTGTCTGCCCGATGCGGATAACCTTCTCAATCCTTCGGAAGAGGATGAGGTGAAACAGTGGAAGACTGTGAAGTTGGCTAAGGATATGGCAAACCGTATATTCTCAGTCTGAATGCACACTGTTCATCTGAGCATGTTATTATGCCGGTTGCGTATTTCAGTCTGCCGGTCTGCGTGGCCGCAAGCCAATTCTATAAAATCAACGAATGTGTGTCAAAACTAAAGTCCGCTTACTATTTGTTTCTTTTTTAGGCACGGATTACACGGAAAACACGGATTTCACAGAAAAAGAATAAAGAAAATTTGTGAGATCCGTGTTTTCCGTGTAATCCGTGCCTAAAAGAAATCGTCAAGTGTATTTTGACACATCTCCGTTGGTCTTATATTCTGCCGGCTTTCTTTGCTTATTTAAGAACCTCAGCCAATTTCTCTTGCAATTCTTCTCCGTGCAAGCCGCGTGCAAGGATGATTCCGTCACCGTCAATCAGTACAGTGTGAGGAATGCTGCTTACGGCATACAACTTGGCGCCTTCGCAGTTCCAGTATTTCAGGTCGGACATCTGCGGCCAGGTAATATTCAGTTTCTTGATAGCCTCTTTCCAGGAATCACCGCTCTGGTCTAAGGAAACGCCTACAATCTCGAAATTCTTGTTCTTGTATTTGGCGTATGCTTCTACCAGATTGGGCATTTCGCGACGGCATGGGCCACACCAGCTTGCCCAGAAGTCAACGAGCACTGTTTTGCCCTTACCCACATAGTCGGACAGTTTTACCGTTTTTCCTTCGGGGGTCTGCATTTCAAAGTCCGTAAACTTCTGACCTACGGCAGTGGCTTTCATCTTTTCTACGTTCTCCTTGATGCGGATGATGGTTTCGTCGTTGTTGTATGCTGCGGGGATTTGCGACATCAGCGGATCGAGTTCTTCCACATCCATGTAATAATGGTTCTTCTTGAGCAGGAATACTCCCACTGCGTTATTGATGTTTTGTTTGATTCCCTCTTTGGCAGTGGCGATATATTGCTCTTCCAGATCATTCATCTGCTTGGCTTTGGCTTCGCGCTGTTCGTCTGTCAGGGCTGTGTCGGACATGGACTGGTAGATAGCGTTCATCTGTTGGTTCAGTTCGTTTTGCTTGTCCCGGATGCGTTGGTAAATATCATTGTTGGCTGTACCGGTGGCAGAGTCGCCTTCGCCGGAAGTCAGTTTGATGTTGATTGCTCCGTTTTCGAGGAAGAAGTCCATCAGCACACCTTCTTTCCCGGAGGGTTGGCACGTGATATAGCGGTTCACAGCACTGTCCTGCGTTCCTTTGAAGGTGAAGGTTCCGTTGGTGATGACTGCAGAATCGAGTTTTACGAGCTGGCGGCCTTCTGCGGTTTGCAGATAAACGGTATCGCCATCGGCAGCGCCTTCTACTGTTCCGGTTACGGTGTAACCTTTGTTTCCGCTGTTACAAGCTGCGAATACGGCAGCGGCAGCGAGCAGGTAAGTTAATTTTTTCATTGCTTTGTTCATTAAATAAATAAATTGTTGCAGCAAAGATAATAATAAAAAATCCTCACCGGCATAACCGATGAGGATTTTATGTTTTTTGTCCCTTTTTTACAAGGATAGCTCTGCTTTTTATTCAGCAGCAGCTTCTGCTGCGGGAGCTTCTTCAGCCGGAGCTTCGGTTGCTTCTTCTGCAGGTGCTTCAGCGGTAGCCTTAGCAGCTTCTTCAGCAGCTTTCTTTTCGGCCAGTGCCTTAGCTTTCACTTCATTTACTTTCTTTTCAGCTTCCAGACGTGCTTTGGCTTCAGCTTTCTTAGCTTCTTCTTCCTTAGCTTTCAGAGCAGCCAAACCGCTTTGTTTGTTGTTCTTCCAAGCTTCGAATTTAGCTTCTGCTTCTGCTTCGCCGAATGCGCCTTTTGCTACACCGCCAAGAAGGTGTTTCTTCATGTAAACGCCTTCGCGAGAGAGGATGTTGCGAACAGTGTCGGTAGGTTGTGCACCTTTCAATACCCAGTCAAGTGCGCGGTCGAACTTCAAATCTACTGTGGCAGGATTGGTGTTAGGATTGTAAGTACCAATCTTCTCAATAAATTTACCATCACGTGGTGCTCTTACGTCTGCAATTACGATAGAGTAGAAAGCATAGCTTTTACGTCCATGTCTCTGCAATCTGATTTTTGTTGCCATTTAAATAAATGTTTTTAGTTAATGATTTGAATTATGCTGCTATCTCGTAACAGCGGGCGCAAAGATACGCTTTTTCTTTTGATTGACAAAGAGTTTGCCTGATATTTTCATTATCGTGCCATAAATGCGCTTCTGTGTGAAAGACGGATGTGATTGTGTCCTGTTCTTTAAAATGTCTCCCTGCCGTTCCCGGCTGTAATCTGCTTAAATTTCACTTTTTCAACAAATTAACCCTATAGGTATTATCCTCTTATTTGTCCCCCTCTCATTTTTCCCGGTTTCATTGTTTCCACGTAATTTTGCCTTATCCGACAAACGATAACATATCAGGAACAAACGGACCTATGTTGTCTTTGCCGGCAGACGAAAACTTTTAATACTAACACTAAAAACAGATTTGTAACAATGAAGAAAATTACAGCAATTTCAGTTGTTTCCCTGCTTTTACTCGCTTCCTGCGGCGGCAAGGGAAAGGATGCCGCTTCCATGGATTATGGATTGGAAGAAGCAAACGAGGTAATATCCTATTACAACACAAGCATCGACATCACCAAGAAAATGGTGGACATGGGAGAGATCTCCAAGATTATCGATTATATGCAGAAAAACGGTAAGACTCTTGTAGCGCCCGTTGTTATCCGCACGCCGGTTTCCGCAACAGACACGACTGCTTTATTGAACCCCGGCGATTGCTTCCCGTCCTCGGCTGCCGACAGTCTGAAGATGTACTACCGTCGTTTCTTCGATGTGTCCAAGCGTCTGTATGCCAATTATGATGCTTACCGCGCCTACATCAAGGCCGAAGACTATAAGGACGACAACTATGCCAAAGGTAATGAAATCTGTAAGGAAGAGAAAGAGTTGGCAGAACAGATTCCCGGACTTCGTTCCCAAATCTATGCCCTGCTTACTCCCTATGCCGATAAAGCCGAAGAGGCCACACTGATGGATAATCCGCTGAAGGACCATATCCTTGCAGGAAAGGCTTTGATTTTTGAGATAGAGAAGACTTTGGAACTCTATTCGCCCGAAGCCAAGAAAGAAGATTTGCAGGCTGCTTACGATGCTGTCAACGCCAAGAAAGAGGCAGCTTCGAAGTTGGAGAAGAAAGCGGATTTCCAGAGTGAGATGTCGAACTACGATAATTTGCTGAAGTATGTGGACAAGTTTCTGGGAGAACTCCGCAAGCAACTGCGCGACGGAAAGTTCACCGAGGATGGTTATAATGATTTAGTATCCGAATATAATGACGTAATCAGCCGTTACAATAGTTTTATAAACTGATCGGCGTTCGGAATACAGCCGGTGTCCGGGAAGAACTATGAGTATCTTCCCGGATACCTTATTAATATGGCGAGTATGGCGCAGGCTCCCATGCAGAACGGGTAGTACAGATTGCCTATGATGCTGAGCGGCGAGATGCCCGCCAGTCCTGCGGCTATCAGCATTTGTGCGCCGTAAGGGATAATGCCCTGAATGAGACAGGAAAATGTATCCAGTATGCTTGCTGTTTTCCGGCGGTCCAGGTGAAAGCGTTTGGCTATGTCTTTGGCGATGGGACCGGTGGTGATGATGGCAATGGTGTTGTTGGCGGTGCAAAGATTGGCTACACTCACCAGTGCGGCTATACTGAATTCCGCACCCCGCTTGCCTGTGACGTGGCGGGTGAGGCGGGTGATGACAAAGTCGATACCGCCGTTGTAGCGGATTGTTTCCAGCATTCCGCCTGCCAACAGGGTGATGATGATAAGTTCGCCCATACCGGTGATACCCGTTCCCATAGCGCCGAACCAATCGAAGAAAGCGGTGCTTGCATTCATGTTTTCGGCAGGAGTGACGTCGAAGACGCCCGTTGCCGTGCAAATGCCGATGATTCCCGTAGAGACGATGCCAAGTAGCAAAACCACCATCACATTGACTCCGGTTATTGCCGTACCCAGTACGATAAGGTAGGGGATTACCTTTATCCATTCAATCTCGTATATCTGCGGAACGGCGGATAAGGAAAGTCCCTGAATTACATAGATGCCCAGTACAACCAGTGCAGCCGGCACTACAATCATGAAATTTATTTTGAACTTGTCCCTCATCACACAATCCTGCGTTTTGGTAGATGCAATGGTGGTGTCTGATATGAAGGAAAGATTGTCTCCGAAGAACGAACCGCCCACTACAATGGCTGTCATATAAGGCAGGTCGATACCGGTTTTCTCTGCCAGTCCCACCGCTACCGGAGTCAGGGCAACGATTGTTCCCACGCTTGTACCGATGGATAGGGAGATGAAACAGGCGGCGATGAAAATACCCGCCAGCAGCAGATTGTCCGGCAGGATATGCAGGGTCAGGTTTACAGTGGCGTCGATAGCTCCCATCTGTTTGGCGCTTTGCGCAAACGCTCCGGCAA